>FUFK010037812.1_pt1 | contig 32323 bp, 28 predicted proteins | sample 1021851 | NCBI WGS metagenome assembly FUFK01 (sample SAMEA51879418, study PRJEB19060) | metagenome | reverse complement strand
ATATTGAAGCGTTATCGCCCCTTACTGAGCCTAAACGCGCTGAGCGTATCTGTGCTGCATTGGCACAAGTTAATGATATTGGTACGCCAACGCCGCTGACCGATCGCTATTTGGCGAACCGCGCTCAGTGGCGCTCGCCCAATAGACCTCCTTTTGACCCCGATACCTTGTGGTATCTCAAACATGGACGCTGCCCAATTATGACTGAACTTGTCGATGTGGTTGATGAGGCCACCCTAAATGCTATGCCTATCGAGGCGGTGGCTATTCTTGATCGTATCAATGGCAAGCTCAAACGCTACCGTGACTGGAGTGATGAGTTAAACGAAGAGCAACAGCAGCAGCATAATGAGCGCCAGTTTGTCATCGATAAGCTGGTCAATGAGAGCATTCCTGAAGCGCTGCATCATTATGAGCAACTACTGCGCTTTAGTCCGCATCGAACCAGAAACACTATGGTGCAAGGGAGTATGACCGCAGGCGATATGCTAACCGATCTGTTTTTGGAGATTGATCACGAGCTTGATGAGCTCCTTGATGAGCTGCATCAAACCGTGCTCAATCGCTTGGCATCGACTCATCGCTATGTCAAAAGCCGCACACAAAGCTAAGCTGTATTCACTGACATGATAAGCAAAATATAGATAATTTTTCCACCTTTTATAAGGATACCGCCATGACTCAAGTAACCGCCATGTTTGTGATGTTCATTCTCTATGGTGTGCTCCCAGCGGCAGGACTATATTTGGGCTATCGCGGTATCAAAAAAGTAACGGCGCCAAAGATGCTTGAGTACAAGGCGATGCCGCAGCTCGGTTATATTCCTGAAAAGAGCTTACCTGCTGAGGTCAAAACCTTACTTGATAAGATTAATCAAAAAGGTGAGAAGCTACGAGTCATCTACGGCGATACCAATAATGATGGCAAAATTGATGATACGGATACNGTNACCGAAACTTATATCATGATTCAAAACTTGATGGACAAGCATATCCCGCAAGCGGTAGCCGACTACCGTCGTCTCCACGATTTGGATGGTCAGCGCGCCGATACCACTAAGATAAAACACTCTGGTGTNACGGGTAAAGANGCGNTGTTAGAGGTGCTAAATACAGTAGACCGTCAATTNGATGACCTGCTCGATGCGTCTTATCATCAAGACGGGCAAAAACTACTAGTGACCAATCGCTACTTACAGCAGCGCTTTGATGCTCCTACTACTGGAAGCAATACCGCTAGAGCCTCAGATATAGTCATAAATGAGCAAGCGCTAAGCGATAAAAGCGAGTCGCAAGTTTAATTGTTAATTTGGAATTTTATTAACCGAGTTTTTAGATCTAAATATAAACTTGTTAATAGGCATAGTTTGCAAAAGCAGCGGCAAAGAGTAGTAAGGAAATAGAAGGCTAAATGACATGAGTGTACTGATAGGCGTAGGCATTGCGACTACTGTCGGCGTCATTTACATTGGTAAAAAAGGCTGGCAGGCGCTACATAAAGCAGTTGGGATTAGCCCTGGCGTGCTGGTTTATCAAGATCCTAATCAAGCGCTAACACCTAAAGATATGCGCTGGCGTCAGCTTGCTTTGGATCCAAAGCACTTAGCACCTTTAACGCAACAGCAGCTGCGACAGCTACAAGCTATCGACGATAGGGTAGCGGTATATAGCGATTATCAGCAGAGCTTAGCGCAGCAAAACATTACAGCCACTATGACAGAGCAGCAGTTTGTGCTGCATAAGTTACTACACACAAGACTGCCGGAGATGCTAGCCAGTTACTATCATTTGTTCAAACAAAATACAGATTGCGATAATGCTAAGAACAGTGATTCCTTTAAAAGCCGTCAACAAATTGAGGCTCAGCAGTTACTGCAAGCGATGCTAGATAATATTGAATCAAGATTAGAGTCCTTGCTAGAGCAAATGAAAAGCCAGCATCTGCAAGATCTGCGCGTAATGAAGCAGTACATGGATAGTCAAAGTTAAGTTTTCATAGATTACNTTGAGATAAGCTCGTAGGCTAAAGCTGCAATTCATAAAAACATAAAAAACGGCCANTGATATTNAATATCAATGGCCATTTTATTTTGTCTAACCTAACTTGATGAATTTGTTTTAACGATTGCTATTACGGCTACGACCTTTACTAGCAGGGCTGCCACTACGCTTAGACTTAGCGTTATTATCATTGCTATCGGATCTACGGCTATCACTACGTCGCGCTTTTAGCGGTTTACTTCTAATNCGCTTTTGCTTCTCTTTAGCTGCACCATGNAGACCGGTGCCTTGACGCGGGCGCAAGCTAACTAAATCAGTCAAAGTGTTAATGTCTTTTTTGTCTAATTCAATATGACGACCTGTACGCAGCTCTTTGGGTAGATCAATAGAGCCGTAGCGCGTACGTAATAGGCGGCTAACTTTTAGGCCCTGCGACTCAAATAGACGGCGCACTTCGCGATTACGTCCTTCTTTAAGCTTGACGTGATACCATTTATTCACGCCTTCACCGCCGCCTTCNTTAATATCTTCAAACTGCGCCATACCATCTTCTAGCATNACGCCAGANGTTAAGGTACGGGCAATCTCAGGCGTCACTTCGCCTANNACTCGTACCGCATATTCACGAGTGATTTCATTCGATGGATGCATTAAGCGATGCGCCAGCTCCCCATCATTGGTAAATAATAGTAGACCAGTTGAATTAATATCCAAACGGCCGACCATTACCCAGCGATCGTGGGTCAGTTTTGGTAGACGCTCAAATACAGTTGGACGACCTTCTGGATCGTTCGCTGAACAAATCTCGCCTTCAGGCTTGTAGTAAGCGATAACGCGGCGACGCTTTTCGTTCTCGCTGGTGTATTTGATCTGACGACCATCAACGCGGATCTCATCACCTGGGCTGACGCGATCGCCAATAGTCGCAGGGCCATTATTAACCGATACTCGGCCCGCTTTGATGACTTCTTCCATCTGCCGGCGTGAGCCAAGGCCCATACGAGCGAGTGCTTTTTGTAGTTTTTCATCTTTCATAATATATCCTTGAATCGGGTGAGTGTGTACATTTCTCAATGTAAAAAGTTAGATTGGCTATTTTACGCTACTTTGAACGACAAAGCAGTAGTCAGCGACTATAATATCTGCAAACTAGTGTAGATAAAAGTGAACAAAAATAGTAACAATAGATGAAACTTTAACCAATTATGTTATTATGGCTTTTTTTTATAGTATAAATGCCTTACTAAACTAGTAACATATCGTTGTTATCTATACTTTTTATCTGNCATCATGCTCTATAAAGGTCTTCATTATGCGCCAATCCTTTAAACTATTAAGCACCTCGGGCTTATTGCTCATGACTTTATGGTCTGCAGGATGCGCGACGACGACGATCAATTCAGGCTTGCAAGCAGGTGATTTGCCGCCAGTAGGGGACTTCACTGCCGAAAACGGTTTGCAGTTCAATATCCAGCCGCTCAACTTAGCGACCTTGCCGCCTCCACAAGTCAGCCGTCCTACGAATGACATCTATCAGCTTATAGCGAGCTCAAAGAAAAAAGAGTACCGTATTTCTCAAGGTGATATCTTAGCTATTAATTTAGTGGGTTATCCAGATATGAATATCGCTTCATCTAGCAACAATAATAGTCCTGCATCTGCAGGATACCCAGTAGACCAACAAGGCTTTGTGCAGTTTCCATTAGTCGGTAGAGTTAAGGCGGCAGGATTGAGCGTACCGCAATTTACCGCTTCCTTACAAAGTCAACTGCAACGCTATCTGAAATACTCCGATCCACAAGTGAAGATTATCAATTACCGCGGTAATAAGTTCTTTATCGATGGTGAAGTCAAACAGCCTGGCGAGTTTGCTATTGATGATGCGCCTGTATCACTATATAGTGCGATCTCCAAAGCGGGCGGCGCCACAGAGACCGGCGATTCAAACAGCATCGTGCTAAACCGTAATGGCCGTAATTATAATATAGGTCTAAGCGATCTACGGCAGATAGGCGCTTCGGGTAATCAGATCTATATTCAAGACGGCGACTCTATTCATGTTAATAGCCAAGATCGAAACACTGTCTATGTTTTAGGCGAGTTTGGTCAAATTGAGCCGGTGCCTATCTTGGAGCAAGGNCTGAGCNTAGCGCAAGTGTTAGGCAGATCTAAAGGTCTGAACTCTGCTACTGCTAATGCGGCCAAAGTATATGTAGTCCGTGACAATCCAAACTACCAGCGTACCAATATTTATTATGCTGATATGCAAAATCTGACTAGCCTCGCACTGGCCAATCGCTTCGAGATGCAGCCTAATGATATTCTCTATGTGGATCCAACTGGCCTGACGCGTTGGAACCGTGTGATCAGTGCATTGCTTCCTTCAACCTCAGCAATTAGAAGCGTTTCAAGCTTATAGGTGGCAAATATTATGGCATTTGATAATATTTTGGTGGTTTGCGTNGGCAATATTTGTCGNAGTCCTATCGCTGAGGCGGCTCTTACGCAGCAGTACCCTAATAAGACNATCGACTCTGCTGGGCTCTCCGCTGTAGTCGGTAATGGCGCTGATCCTAACGCTTTGGCAGTNATGTCAGAGCTGGGCATAGATATGTCTGCGCATATCGCGAAGCAGATCGATGAGACGTTAGTGAAGCGCGCGGATTTGATCCTGACGATGTCTAATAATCAAAGCAAATGGATTGAGGATCGTTGGCCGCATTGCCGCGGTAAGACTTTCCGTATTGGTCATTGGATCGACAAAGACATCGCTGATCCATATCGCCATGATCTTGCTGTGTTTGAAAAGGCGCGGCAAGATATCTTTGATAGCCTAAAACCTTGGGCTGATAAAATTAGCTAACGGCTTACCCCTAACTAAGTGATATCGAGTTACTGATATTGAGCTACTAATCTAAGATGATGAACCCAAAGTTATGACTATAGATTCACAAAATAGTGCCAAAACGGCTGTTGAAAAAGAAGACGATGAAATCGACCTAATGGCGCTACTATTAGCGTTATTACGTGGTTGGAAGACTATACTGTTTTTTGCCATATTGGGACTATTGATTGGTATCTTATATAGTCGCTATGTCAATCCGACCTATAAATCTGAAGCTCTCATACAGATCGATGAAAAATCATCGGGAATATCAGCGCTTGGCGGCGATATCTCAGAGCTTATCGGCGCTGAAGATAGTAAAGCGCAGACAGAAGCTGAATTGATCCGTTCTCGGATGGTGTTAGAGCCTGTGATTAACTCGCTACATCTACGTATCCGCTTAGCTGATCCTGAAGTAGGCGCTATAGATAGAATCGTCAATGACCGTACAAATACCGCTATACATACTCCAGAAGGAGTGTCCCTAACTACGACGGACGGTCAAGCCAGTATCAGTCAATTCAATGTCTCGCAAGGCTATCTAAATCAGTCATTTACTCTCACTCGTTCTGAAACGGGTTTTACACTTAGCAATGATCTTGATGAGTTCAAAGGCCAGCTGAACCAACCTCACCAGTTTAAAGGGGCGGATGGCCAGATCCAGATTACGGTAAATGATTTGCCTGCTGACAGTCATGCTATTAGCCTGACTAAGCAATCATTACAAAAGACTACCAATACGATAAATAGCGCGCTATCGGTAGTTGAAAAGGGTAAGCAGACTGGCATTATTGAACTGTCCATGACCGGCAATAACCAGCAACAGACCAGTCTTATCCTTGAAGAGATCGTCNTNTCTTATGTGGGTCAAAACCAGTCTCGTGGTACCGAAGATACCACTAGAACGCTTGAGTTTATGGAAACTCAAATTCCGCTANTAAGAGAGAAGCTAGAAGATTCTGAGGCAGANTTCAATGAGTTTCGAACTAAGTACGGTACCATTGATGTCAGCCAAGAAGCAGAGATTTTATTAGCAGAAAACTCTCAAATTGACACACAGCTTAGTGAGCTTAAGCTAAAAAAAGCAGATCTAACTACTTATTACACTGACGAGCATCCACTGGTTATTCAAATCAATGAGCAAATAGCTGTATTGAATGCTCGCAAGCAAAAAATTGATAATACCATTGCGGGTCTACCAGAAGTGCAGCGTGAGTTCTTAAAGCTATCACAAGATACCGAGATAAATAGAGAGATCTACTTAAATCTACTTAAGAATTATCAACAGCTACAAATAGCCAAAGCAGGTCAAACAGGCTTTGCGCGTATTATTGACTTGCCTATCAACACCTTTGATGCTATCGCCCCTAAAAAGCTACAAATCATGATCTTAGCGCTATTATTAGGTGGCATGCTAGGAACTATGTTAGTACTGCTTAAAAACTTATTACGAAACGTGGTTAAGGATCCTGAGCGCCTTGAGGCTAAGACCGGTGTACCAGTCATTGCGACTATTCCGCGCTCGCCACTGTTAACCAGACTACGGAAGAATAAAAAATCGCCAAATCGTCTATTGGCTCATGCCGATAACGATAGCTTGAGCTACGAGGCGATAAAGAGCTTAAGAACGAACTTAATGTTCGGTATGCCAGTAGTCGGCAAAGTCGGTGAGCGTGCTAAAGTCATCTTAATCACTGGTGAGAGCCCAGGGGTAGGGAAGTCATTTATCTCTGCTAACTTAACTGAAGTATTCTCACAGCTCGATAAAAAGGTGTTGATCATAGATGCGGATATGCGCTTAGGTGAGCTGCATAGAATGTTCGATATGACGCCTGACAATGGCTTAGGGGATTATTTAGCACAGCAGGGAGAATTAGCAGCAGTTATACATCCGACCTCTATAGATAATATCGACTTTATGCCGCGTGGACAGCATCCTAAGAACCCATCATCCTTGCTCTCAGGTGATAAGTTTGAGCAGATGATGACCGAGCTCAATGAGCACTACGATTATATTGTTATCGATTCGCCGCCTATCTTAGCTGCTTCAGACGCGATGATTATGTCGCATTACGCGGATAAAGTACTGATGGTCACGCGCTACGATCAATCGGTAGAAGGGCAGGTGGCTTATGCCATCAAGCAGATGCATAAGGCTGATATTCAAGTCGATGGCATCGTCCTTAATGATGTACAACAAGGCCTAATGAGTAAATATAGTTATCACTATAGCTATGCCTATGGTAATAATAGCTAACTGTATTTTTGTTAGTCTTGATTATCTAAGCCTATAAATTATGAATAAAGTAGTTGTCCATTATGTCGATAGAGTCCAAGCCTACTAGCACTCAGCAGCACCAAGAAGCGACCAGCTGGCCGCAACGGGTTGCTGAGTATCTACTAGCGCTACCGCGCAGCGCTAAGCAAGCTATCTTGATGACGGCTGACTTTATAATGTCAGCGGTATGCTTATATTTCGCCATTGCAGCACGCTACGGTTATATGGGCAATCATATTAGCCCAGTTGCGCTTTGTATGTATGCTTTAGTTCCAGTGATTGGTTTATACCTTATAGGCTTTTATAAAGGTGTTGCCCGTAGCTTTTTTGATTCAGCGATGGGCAAAGTGCTACAGCTATTTTTAGTGCTGATTGTCATTGCACAAGGAGCGCTGTATCTTGATCTGATACCCGGTATGCCACGGGCAGTACCTATTTTATACTTGTTTTTGTTCTTTATTTGGCTCTGGAATAGTCGTTTAACTATTCGCGAGCTACTTGCACGTTGGCAAGGTCAGCGACCGCAGCGTCAGCTTAATGATGACTCTGATAATATCATTATTTATGGCGCAGGTGAGGCGGGTAAGGAGCTGTTAGAGGGACTCAGAAACTCGCACAAGTATAATGTCGTGGCTTTTGTTGACGATGATGCCCAGCTTACCGGCGCTTATGTGTTAGGTAAGCGTATCTATGGCGCTGATGAGCTAGTGAGGGTCGTATCTAAGCTCGATATCTCGCAAGTGTTTTTAGCTATCCCTTCTATCAGCCGTGCTAGCAAGCGGCAGATCATCGATAAGCTAGAAGGTATCTCTATTAAAATTAAAGAGCTACCAAGCCTAGAAGAGATAGTCGATGGTAAAGTGACTGTCAGTAGTATGCGCAAAGTCGATATCTTGGATGTACTGGATCGGCAGACGGTAGAGCCTGATGAGCGCTTATTGCGGCACAATATTACTGATAAATGCGTACTGGTCACTGGTGCTGGTGGCTCTATCGGCAGTGAGCTGTGCCGGCAAATCATTATAAATAAGCCCAAAGTTTTGGTACTCTACGAGCTATCTGAGTTTGCGCTTTATAGTATTCATCAAGAGCTGATCGCTAGAGTGGCTAGCAAAGAGATCTATCAAGGCATCGAAGTCATCGCCGTCATCGGTAATGTCACTAATGAAGCCAATCTACTACGTGTACTCAAGTGCTATCAAATTCAGACTGTCTATCACGCAGCAGCCTACAAGCATGTGCCTATCGTCGAGCATAACCCTTTTGAAGGTGCGATAAATAACAGTAAAGGTACGTATCACTGTGCCCGCGCTGCAATCGAAGCCAAGGTAGAGACTTTTGTCCTGATATCCACTGATAAAGCGGTAAGACCTACTAATGTTATGGGTGCGACGAAGCGTTTAGCGGAATTAGTTTGTCAAGCGCTGAGCCAAAAAAATAACCCTAATAATAATCATACGCTCATCAGTATGGTACGCTTCGGTAATGTACTCGGCTCATCAGGCTCAGTAGTGCCCGTGTTTACCAAGCAAATCGCGCAGGGTAAGCCGATTACGGTCACTCATCCAGATGTCACACGCTACTTTATGACGATTCCGGAAGCGGCAAACTTAGTCATTCAAGCAGGAGCAATGGCAAAGGGCGGAGAAGTATTTGTCCTCGATATGGGCGCTCCAGTAAAGATTGTTGATCTCGCCCGCCGTATGATTCAGTTAAGCGGCTTTGAGGTAAAAGATGAAGAGCACCCTTATGGTGATATCGAGATTACCTATACTGGACTACGCCCAGGAGAGAAGCTCTATGAGGAGCTGATCATTGGTGAAGATAATGTTGAAGACACCGACCATCCGCTCATTATGCAGGCGATGGAGTCGAGCTTTCCTTTGGCGGATATAGAAAAGACATTGAACGAGCTTGCGCAAAGAGCGCAGAACTATGATGTTGATTGGCTCAAACAAGAGTTTCGCTATTTTGTCGCAGGGTATCAATCGGTTTCATAATCAAACATTTTAGTAAAACTCTTCGAAAACAGAATTAAATTTTATAAGGTGCTTTCTATGATTCTATTAACAGGTGGAGCAGGCTACATAGGTTCCCATATGCTACTGAAATTACTAGAATCGAATCATAAAGTAGTTGTTTTAGATAACCTATTAAATAGTAGTTACGAGTCTATCAAGAGAGTCGAAGCTCTAAGTAATAAGCAGTGTATATTTATTGAAGGTGATATAAGAGATAGTGAATGCCTGAATAGTATTTTTGATAAATATAATATCGACGCTGTCCTCCACTTTGCAGGTCTAAAAGCAGTAGGTGAAAGTACCGAAAAACCATTGTTGTATTTTGATAATAATATTAGCGGAAGCCTACAACTATTAAGGTCTATGCAAAAATACAACGTAAAGAAAATAGTATTCAGCTCTTCTGCTACCGTATATGGCGATCCAGACGAATTACCAATTTCTGAAGAATGCCCTATGTATATGCCTACGAACCCTTACGGCTATACAAAAATGGCGGTAGAGCAAATGCTAATGCAGGTAGTAGAGTCTGATCCTACTTGGGCAGTAGCTACGTTGAGGTATTTCAATCCAGTTGGTGCACATGAGAGTGGCATGATAGGTGAAGACCCTAATGGCACTCCCAATAATCTTTTGCCCTATATCGCTCAGGTTGCAGTTGGTAAAAGAGATAAACTCTCTGTTTATGGTAATGATTATGCTACCCATGATGGGACAGGTATACGCGATTATATACATGTTATGGACTTGGTTGAAGGGCACTTAAGAGCATTAGATTATATAGTTAACAATCTAGGATACCATGTATGGAATCTAGGAACTGGTAGCGGCCATTCTGTTTTAGATATGGTGAAAGCATTTGAAAAAGCCAGTAACACTAATATCCCCTATCAAATTGTAGAGAAAAGAGCTGGTGACATTGCTAGTTGTTATGCTGATGCGACTAAAGCTCATCAACAACTAAATTGGTTTGCCCAAAGGTCTATTGAGGACATGATGAAAGATACTTGGCGATGGCAATCTCAAAACCCTGATGGTTATACTAATTAGTAATATCGATTGATAGATACTATACAGAGAAAACTTATGCACAATATTAAAAATTCGAAAATTGCGGTCATCGGTCTTGGATATGTAGGGCTACCATTGGCAGTTGAATTTGGTAAGCATCACTCAGTTGTCGGCTTTGATATTAATACTGATCGTATAGCTGAACTAATATCAGGTACAGATCATACTTTAGAAATAAATAATGAAGAGTTATCTCAAGCAACACATTTGAGTTTCAGTTCAGAAATAGCGGATCTCCAAGAATGCAATTTCTTTATTGTGACTGTACCAACACCTATCGATGAGTATAAACAGCCAGATCTCACACCATTAGTGAAAGCATCCGAAGCTATCGGCAGCTTGCTTAAAAAAGATGACATAGTTGTTTATGAATCTACTGTGTACCCTGGCGCAACTGAAGAAGTATGTATTCCAGTATTGGAGCATGTTTCTGGACTTATCTTTAATCAGGACTTTTATGCAGGATATAGTCCTGAGCGTATCAACCCAGGAGATAAGGAGCATAGAGTTACTAATATTTTGAAGGTAACTGCAGGCTCTACACCTGAAGTCGCAGACTTCATCGATAGTGTTTATAACTTGATTATTACCGCTGGTACACATAAGGCACCAAGCATTAAAGTAGCAGAAGCGGCTAAGGTCATTGAGAATACCCAACGCGATGTCAATATTGCGCTGATCAATGAGCTAGCGGTGATCTTTAATAAGATGAATATCGATACCGAGGCGGTGTTAGAGGCTGCTGGTACTAAGTGGAACTTTTTACCGTTTCGTCCAGGTCTGGTCGGTGGGCATTGTATCGGTGTAGATCCTTATTACTTGACTCATAAAGCGCAAGCGATTGGCTACAATCCTGAGATTATTTTGGCAGGTCGTCGCCTCAATGATGGCATGGGCGAATACGTCACCACGCAGCTTATTAAAACCATGATCAAAAAGCGCATTCAGGTAGAGGGCGCTAAGGTACTGATTTTGGGATTGAGCTTTAAAGAGAACTGCCCAGACGTGCGTAATACCAAAGTCATCGATATCGTACACGAGCTGCAAGAATACAATATCGAGGTCGATGTTTATGACCCTTGGGTAGATGCTGTAGAGGCTCAAAAAGAGTACGGTGTTAAGCCTGTCAATGAGCCTACAGCCAATAGCTATGATAGTATTATTTTAGCAGTAGCTCACAGTGAGTTTGTCGATATGGGCGTAGCGCATATAAGAAGTTTAGGTAAACATAATCATGTGCTATATGATCTGAAGTATGTGTTCGCCAAAGAAGACACAGATATCCGTCTATAAGCCCATATAGTCTTACAATAACAGCATGCGAGCAATACTATGACAGCGACAACCTATAATAAAGTGAAAGAAACATTAGTACAGACGCCTAAAACTTGGCTTATCACAGGAGTAGCGGGCTTTATTGGCTCTAATTTGCTTGAGACATTATTATTGCTTGATCAAAAAGTGGTTGGGTTAGACAATTTCGCTACAGGTTTTCAGCATAATTTAGATGAAGTAAAAAGTTTAGTAAGCGCTGAACAGTGGGAAAGTTTTACTTTTATAGAGGGTGATATTCGTCAGTTAACTGATTGCTCGAAAGCCTGTCAAGGTGTTGATTACGTGCTGCATCAAGCAGCGCTAGGCTCAGTACCGCGCTCTATCGCTGATCCTATCGCAACCAATGAGACTAATATTTCAGGCTTCTTAAATATGCTCGTAGCTGCTCGTGATGCTCAGGTAGCTAGCTTTACCTATGCGGCGAGTAGCTCAACGTATGGCGATCATCCAGCATTGCCAAAAGTCGAGGATGCTATTGGCAGTCCATTATCGCCCTATGCGGTGACTAAGTATGTCAATGAGCTATATGCAGATGTATTCTCACGTACTTATGGCTTTAAGACGATTGGGCTACGTTACTTCAATATCTTTGGTAAACGCCAAACACCAGATGGTGCCTATGCAGCGGTGATTCCAAAGTGGACAGCGGCGATGATCTCGGATAATGATGTATTCATCAATGGTGATGGTGAGACCAGTCGCGACTTTAATTTTATTGACAATGCGGTACAAGCTAATATCTTAGCGGCGACTGCCAATGATGAAGCCAAGAACCAAGTATATAATGTAGCAGTTGGTGGTCGTACTACCCTTAATACACTGTTTTCAGCACTGAAAGAACATTTAAGTGCTAACGGAGTTAGTTACCCTCAAGAACCCGTCTATCGAGATTTTAGGGCAGGAGACGTGCGTCATAGTCAGGCTGATATTACTAAAATACAGAATGCGTTAGGCTATGCGCCACAGTTTGATATTATTCAAGGTATTGAGAAAGCGATGCCTTGGTATGTTAGTAGTTTAAAAACTGATGTTAATCATAAAAAATAGCTTACCAATAGTATTTTTAATTCCTTATCCTATGTAAGTTCTGAATTTGGATAGTAATAAATGCCCTCTGAAGTATTCGCACCGTTACAGAGCATAATAAAGAGACTTAAGACCAGTCATTTTGTTCGAGACGTCGTTATGGTAGGCGGTGGTATTGCTGCTGGACAAGCTATAGCTTTGGCGTTTATGCCGTTTCTTACACGTTTATATGGTCCTGAATCCTTTGGTATTGCCGCTGCATTTGCAGCTATTGTTAACATCATTACTCCAATCGCGACTATGGGCTATGCAAATGCTATTGTTATGCCTGAGAGTGATGAGGATGCAGCGGCAGTAGCAAGATTGTCCATATTATGCGGTTTAATTATTGCACCTATCTCACTAATATTAGTTCATATAGGAAAGCCTTGGTTAGCAGTTTGGGCGGGTATGGAGAGTGCGCCTCATATGCTATATCTAATACCATTGACGTTGATAATAGGCGCTTTTCTATCTGTCGCAAATCAATCGGCTATTAGGGCAGGTCTTTTTAAAGCTAAGGCTCGTGCTTATGTAGAAAGTAAGTTGCTTACAGATACTAGTAAGCTTATAGGAGGTTTGATTGCTCCTTCTGGGTTGTTACTCATTTTGCTTACGATAGTAGGTCAGTTGACAAACTTTATAATGCAGATGCTAAGAGTACCTAGAGCAGGTGTTCTAAACGTAAGTAATTGGTTTGGTACTCAAGGTGTTCGCAAAGCTGCGATATCGCAGCGTGATTTTGCTATATATCGTATGCCTCAAAGCGTTATCAATGCTGCCTCAGTTGGCTTGCCAGTAATTATTCTTTCTAAATTTTCTGGAAGTGCTGCAGCTGGTCAATACTCAATTACAGTTTTGGTACTTGGGGCACCTGTAATGCTTTTGGGGCAAGCAGTTGGTGAAGTATTTTATCCAAAAATAACTGCTTCTATTACTAAGTGTTCACGAGCGGCTGTAAGCCTAATGTTCAAAGCAACTGTTGTGTTAAGTCTGCTATCGCTAATTGTTTTTGGCATTATAGTTTGGTTTGGACCAGAAATTTTTGTCTTAGTACTTGGTAAGGAGTGGAGTACCGCTGGTAAGTATTCTCAGTGGGTAGCTGTTTGGCTCGCTTGTGTTCTAGCAACGCGTGCAGTTTTGGCTGCTTTTCCTGTATTACGCTTACAATCTTATATGCTTTTACAAGAAGTGATTTCGATTATATTACGTTCAGCTGCACTTATAATTGGTCTTAAGTATTGGCAGTCAGACTTAGTAGCAATAGCGCTATTTTCGCTTGTGGGTGTTGTTTTAATGATTGCTCTAGCTATAGTGGGCTTCTGGAAACTTATCAAAGAATCAAATACGTGGGACGAGACTATAATCTCAAACCCTAAGTAATATAGTTTTAAGGAAATTTATGATAAAAGTCGATAAGGTATGCATTGAGAGAATTGCGGAATCGGTAAGGGTCTACTGCAATTATAAATATAAAGATTCTAGCTCTAGTAAGCGCCTTTGGTATGAGGTAAGTGAAGACTACTCAGAATACCTTTCTATAGATTGTGGAGATACATTTTTTGTTGCGCTTGTTTTATTAGCGCATTATCAAGGTCAAGATATTTCTTTTGAAACACCGGTTTCTACCCGTCTGTATTATGGAGTTACTGAGATACTACTTCCTGGTTTGAGGGTCTTAAACCCAAAACTGCCTATTATAACTGTCACTGCTGACACCCAAGACTTCTCTTTTAACCCTGTTGGAGTAGGAACAGCACTTTCTCTTGGTGTTGATTCATTCCATGCAGTGGCTAGTAGCTTTGACACCCCATATCCGGTAACGCACTTGACTTTGTTTAATAGTGGCGCATTTGGTGATTATGGCGGTGAGACTTCGCGCGCGTTATTTCATAAAACTATTGAGAGTGTCAATGAAGCGGCAATAGCAATGAATTTACCGCTCATCACTATCGATTCTAATATTAGTGAAGTGCTTAACGTCTCTTTTGTACCGACCCACTCCATCCGCAACCTTTCCTTTGCGCTATTGCTACCCGCCTTATTCAGCCACTTTTACTACGCCTCTGGTTATCCGGTGTCAAAATTTAAACTAGACCCATCGTCGATAGATGCTACTCATTACGACTTATTAATAGCGAAAGCCTTATGTACCGAGAGCTTTGAGGTTATGATTGCAGGTCTACATGATGACAGAATAGATAAGGTCGCTACTATTGCTTCATTTGAGCCGTCGACCCATTACCTTAATGTTTGTATTCTTGCAGATTCGAACGAGTTTCTTGACCGTTCGGATACTCAAGTGAAAAATTGCTCACGTTGCTTTAAATGTGTCAAAACGATGGTAGCAATGGATGCCCTTGGGGTATTAGATAATTACTCAGAGGTGTTTGATCTTGAACTATATGCTGCTAAGAGGCTTGAGTACTTGGGCTGGATTTTATATGACGCTAAAAAACTAAAAAGCACTCANGCTATAGAAACCATTCAAGAAGGAAATAAAAGCTCTAGATTTATCCCGCTGCAAGCTTACCCTTACGCGCTNTCTAGAGGCAAAAGAAACCTTGTGTCAAAGCTAAAGCGTAAGATAGAGAGCAAATAAGTCATCTTGTTACTTACTTTATTTGGCTTATATCTAATTTATAATAGAACATGACAACCATTGGACTTGCTATGTATTGGTTATTTTTTATCGCTCTTCTTATTACCTCGATTATAAGCTTATTGCTGCTATATGTGCTAATGGTTCAAAGAAAACTTAAACCGGCAAAAACAGTAAACTATCCTACTATTGCTAAAGCAAGTCAAAAGCTTACAAAAACCAGTTTGCGTATGCTAAAAAATAAGCGAGCTATTATGTCATTTAATGATGAAGATAGCTTATATGTGAAACTTGCTAGAGTAAAGGCTTGGCTAAAAAGAGATAACCGTCATAAAAATTATGCTTACTTTAATTTTCCTCTTGCTTTTCTTCTATTAGGTCTTTTAGATAGATATGAATCTTCAGGTGACACTAAGCTTCTAGAGGATATCGAACAAAAATGTACAGAGCTAGTTTCGAGTAGTGGTCAGCTGATTTTTACTTTTGATAAAGTAGATCAGGCTATGTTCGGGCTAGTATTCTTGCGTCTTTATACCATTGCACGAGCTAAAAAGTATCTTACCGCTTCTAACGAGATCTATAAAAATGTCCTGTCTTATGTTGGTGATGATGATATAGTACGCTATCGTAAAGGGGTCGATGTTGCCTTTATAGATACTATAGGCTTGGTTTGTCCGTTTTTGATTATGTATGCAGATATCACAGATTGCAAATCTGCTAGAGTTTTAGCAGAAAAGCAAGTAAATCATGTACTAGATACCGGTCTTGATAAAGATGGTATTCTGCCATTTCACGCAGTAGATCTCAATCTTAATGCGCCACTTGGTTCAATAAATTGGGGGCGTGGAATCGGTTGGTGGGTTCTTGGATTAGCTCCTCTAGCAGCAAAATCAGATAAAGATCATCCGAATAAATATTTTACGGCACTACAAAAAATACTGGCGTTTTTAGAGCGCGCTCGCTTAGACAATGAGTACTGGCCACAGTTTATTGGTCATACCAATGACAATACAATCGACTCTTCGGCGACTTTGATGTTTCTTCTAGCGACCCAGCAAGCAGGAATTAGGCATATTGAGTCCCAAGAGCTTCTTTCAGTGATCGGACGCTGCGTAGATTCATCAGGTAAGGTGATAAATGCTTCTGGAGATACTATATACATCAACAAATATTCGAGAGTCAAAGGGGCCTCTGAGCTTGCGCAGGGTCTGATGCTGTCATTAATATCAGAGGTAAGCTTATGAAAGTCGGAATATTAACTTTACCGCTTTGGCACAACTACGGCGGTATACTACAGGCCTACGCTTTAAGACTTGCTATTGAAAAGATGGATCATCAAGCGATATTGATTGATGTAAAAAGAGAGTCTATAAGTAAAAGAAAACAAGCTATAAACCAAACTAAACGATGGGTAAAAGCTAGAATTTTATATAGGCTGAGAAGGCCTTATTACCCAAACGAAAAAGAAATGGCAAGTATCTCTTCTGATACAAGAGCGTTCGTTGACAATAAAATCAAGCCTTCTAGTGGTCATATCAGGCTTTCTTTTGTTCCTAAATTTGCCAAACGTTTAGATGCTATTGTAGTAGGTAGTGATCAAGTCTGGCGACCAGAATACTGTCCTGATCTAAAGCTTTATTTTTTAGGCTTTGCAAAAAAGCGTTTAAAAAAAATCAGTTATGCTGCTTCGTTAGGTACAGACGATTGGCGTTTTGATCCTAAAGAAACCTCTCGTTGTGGTAAGTTTCTAAGAAAGTTTGATGCTGTTTCTGTAAGAGAAGACAGTGCTGTCGACTTGATCAAAGACAATATGCAGGTTGACGCTGTTCAAACGTGCGACCCTACTATGCTTTTGAGTGATACAGACTATCTCTTAGCTGCAGATCTAAAGCCAGAGCATCCTTCAGGTGGCCGTGGTATTTTTTGCTATGTGCTAGACCCTAAAGAGCCGCGCATGCAGGGACTTCCAAACATTGCTGCAAAGCTCAATTATGAGCTATTTTTTGTCATGCCTAAAGTCTTTGATAAGGGCTATGCTAAATCATCCGCTGACTATATTTTTCCTCCGGTTGAAGAGTGGATAAAAGCGCTACAAGAAAGTGATTTTGTGATTACAGACTCGTTTCATGGCTGTGTCTTTTCAATCATATTCAATAAGCCATTTATAGCTATCGCCAATACAGTTAGAGGGCGTACCCGCTTTGAATCTCTGTTTAAAGTATTTGGTTTAGAAGACAGGTTGTTTGATAGTGTAGCTGATATTGATCCGGAGATTTTAAATAAGTCCTTAGACTGGAAAAAAATAAATGAAATCCGAGAAAATGAAAAGAAGAAAGGTTTTCAGTTTTTAATGAATTCACTTGATATAGGCCCAAAATGATTAACTGCCCTAAAGTTTCAGTTATAATTCCAGTCTTTAATGGAGGGCAGTTCTTAGGTAGATGTCTGTCAAGTATAACTAATCAATCGTATAAAAATATTGAAATTATTGTTATAAACGATGGTTCAACTGATAATACTAAGGCTATATGTAAGAACTACTCACAAAATGATCAGAGAATAAAAGTTATACATAAGGATAACGAAGGTGTTTCTACTGCTCGTAACATAGGTTTAGATATAGCAACAGGAGATTACATCTATTTTGCAGATGCTGATGATTATGTATTGCAGGATAGTATTGAAAATTTTATCAACAAAGCGATGACTAGTTCTGCTGAAATAGTAGTAGCAGAATATTATATTGCTAGTGATAGTCATAAGATGAAAATTTCTCCAAAAGAATTTAATGATAAAAAGAGTTTTTTATGTTCGATTCTATCAGGTACAAATCATAGTGCACTTTGGAATAAGCTATTCAAAAAAGGACTGTTTGATAATATTAGATTTAATAACAATATTTTTTATATGGAAGATAAGGTGTTGCTTGTGGAAATATTAAGCCGTATTCAGGTTAATATTGAGATTTTGTACACGCCTGTTTACATATATTGGCAAAATCAAGATTCGATAACAAATTTGAAGGACAAGAGTATCTTAAAACAGTTTGAAATATATACTTTCCTTATTAATGAATTAAATTACTATGATAGTGATAAAGATATTATGGAGAGCTTCTCATATGGTTTCTATAAAAGTATGTACTTTGTGCTAAGAAATATAGAGTTATCTTTTTTAAAGCAAGCTATTACTATTATATATGATTTACAAAAAGAGTTATCTAGTATAGGCCTTCACGACCCTAATAATATGATACATAAGTTTGTTTTATTATCTATAAAGCTTCCTCCATCACTTAGCTATAACGTGATTAAAAAATTTAGAAAAGGACTTAATATGAGTACTAAAACCATTACTTATTATAAAAAATATAAATTATTATAAGGATGTAATATATGAAGGATGAAAAAAGAGTTCTACACATAGTTGGTAAAATGGATCGTGCTGGGGCAGAGACCATGCTGATGAATCTCTATCGTCATATAGATCGAGATAAAATCCAATTTGATTTTATTACCTTCACTAATGAAGCTGGAGACTATGATGCTGAGATTATAGAGCTAGGTGGTAGAATTATTCCCGTTATAGCTAATAATCCTATTGAGCGCATGTTAAAGCTTCAGAGGTTTTTAAAACAGAGTCCAGAGTACAATGTTGTTCATGCACATATGTTACTAAGCAATGCCTTTCATTTATTAGCTGCAAAGGGTGCTGGCGTCAAGCATCGTATATCACATTCTCACAATACCAGTAATGGTCAATCTAGTGTGGTTAAAAAACTGTACGAAAAGTGGGCTTTGATAACTAATAGAAAATTAGCTACCCAAAAAATTGCATGCGGTGGGTTGGCGGCAGAATATTTGTTCGGCAGCAAAAAAGACGTATGGCTATTGCCAAACGCTGTTGATGTACGAAAAATGATAGAAGTCGCTGATAAGTCAAGAAACTATATTAGTCAAAAGTTTGATGATAATGGCCTAAAAATTATTCAGGTTGGACGTTTAAATAACGTTAAAAACCATCAGTTTTCTGTAAAAATTGCCCAAGAGTTAAAAAGACGAAAAGTAGATTTTACTTTATATATCATTGGTCAAGGTCCATTAGATGACGAATTAAAACAAAAAGTAAATGCATTATCATTACAAGATAACGTTAAGTTTTTGGGTATGCGCACTGATATCACGGAACTTATGTCTAGCGCAGACTATATGATAATGCCGTCTCTGCATGAAGGCTTCCCTGTCGTATTAGTAGAGAGCCAGACAGTTGGTTTAACCGCGTTAGTTTCAGACCAAGTATCGACCGAGGTAGACTTAGGTTTCAAATTAGTCAAATTTCTGCCTATTAAAGATCCAAATATATGGATTAATTTTATGTTAAGTTCAAAGCATACTAAAATCAATACTAATCTTATTAAACAGGAAGTTCAATCACGAGGCTTCGATTCTTACGTAAACTCCCGAAGTCTCACTAAGTTCTATATAGAATTAGATTAGTTTCATTATGATTATTTTTATATTCAATAAAATAATAATTATACAAACTGGTAATTAGTATGTTGATTGATAGATCCACTTTTTTTGTTCTGTACGATAGTATTTATTATTTCACCGCAGCTATAGTTATTTTATCATCTCTTTCAATTGAGCTTAATAGTGATATTAAGAAACAGCGAAGTATTGGAAAGATTTTAGTCTTTATACCTTTAATATCTATCATTACGTTAGTGGGGTTAAGAGAGTATAATGTTGGTACAGATACTTATAATTACTATAACTTTCTATGGTTAGCTAATAAAGACTTTGTTTTTACTAATGATTTTATGTTTTCTCTCATATCGTTAGTGCTTAATAGTTTAGACCTAAACTACACCTACTTCCTTTCTTTTGTATCTTTTTTATTCTTTTATATATTATATATATCATTAAAAAAAATAAGTAATTTTTATAGTTCTAATATTTTATTCTCTTTTTTTGTGTGTTTGAGCTTCTTTTTTTATCAAAGCCTAAGTATTAATGTTATACGTCAGGGTGTTTCTTTAGTATTTATTCTATTAGCTTATTCTTATTTCATAAATAAGGGTAGTAAATTAAAGATATTAGTTAGTCTTTTCTTATCATTATCATTCCATGCCACATCAATAGTACCAATTATTATTTTTACTTTTTGCTATGTAACATTGAATTATATTAAGATTTATTATTATTATTTCCTATATATACTATGCATTCTTCTCTCTTATATGAATTATGGTTTGGCTAATATATCTCCTTTTTTAGTCGACTTGATAGGTAGTGATGAGAAACGATCTGTTTATTTAAGTGGTGATGATTTTGGTTATGATGTTGGTTTTAAATTGCAATTTGTTTTATTTAATACCGTATTTTTAATAGTTGCACTGCTAATAAGAAAAAAAATATTAGATCCTAAATGGGTGTTTCATTATTATCTTTTGATAAAGTACTATATGCTTGCAAGTAGTATTTTCTTTATGGCTTTTCAACTTCCTTTTTCGGATAGATGGGGTTTGTTCTCTTGGTTTTTTATCCCATTATTTTTTATTCCAGTTTTTTCTTCTAAAAATATAAAATCAGGTATTAAAATTCATTGGGTAATATTTTTAATTTCTACTTTTATAGGACTAGGGTTTTATGTCTAAAGCTAATAGATTTGTCAGTATTGGAATACCCTTTTATAATAATGAGGATTATTTGACATTCGCTATACAATCAGTGATTAACCAAAGTCATCAAGATTGGGAGCTTATTTTGATTAATGATGGATCGAGCGATTCATCTTTAGAAATTGCGCAGTATTTTGTAAGTATCGATAGTAGAGTTAGAGTTATATCAGATGGTCTAAATAAAAAGCTGCCTGCTCGACTAAATCAGCTTATTGATGAGTCTAAGTATAAATATATTGCCCGTATGGATGCCGATGATATTATGCATCCTGAGCGTTTAGCAACGCAGTTATCTATAATGGAAAACAACCCTGATATTGATGTGTTAGGCACCAATGCTTACACTATTGATGCTAATAATAATATAACTGGTGTTAGGCAAGGTATATCCAATGAAGTTGTTCCAGTCGGAAGCTTTGTTCATCCTTCTGTAATGGCTAAAACGAGCTGGTATAAAAAAAACAAATATGATGAGGCTGCTACTAAATCACAAGATACACTTCTTTGGAAATCGACTGCTGCTAGTTCTAATTTTCAAGCAACGCGACAGCCGCTCATGTTTTACCGTGAGATTGCAGGTAATTATTACAAAAAATATTTTAGCTCATCGAAGGCTTTTTTTAAAATGAGCTTTTTTAGACTAAATTATAGTTCTATTTTTTTATTAAAAAAATCTATTATAGCTTTGCTTAAAGGAGTGCTTTATTTCTCTTTTTCAGTTTTAAAAAAAGAATATATTCTGATTAATATGAGAAATAAAGGCCGGCTAATAAAACCTCAGATTAATGAAGGTGAAAAGCTTTTGCAGGAAGTCATGGTGTATCAAAAATGAAATTTCTAATCCTTGCTAGTATGGCTGGCTCTCTCACCGGCTTCCGCAAACCTTTAATTCAAGCACTTGTGTCTCAAGGGCTTGAAGTTCACGCTGCTGCTCCTGAATTGCTTGGTAATAAAAAAGTCTTTGCCGAGCTCTCTGCCATAGGTGTAAATTGCTACGATGTGCCGTTGTCGCGTACTGGCATGAATCCAGTATCCGATTTAAAAACCATGTTTTCGCTGCTTCATTTAATGAAAAAAATAAAGCCAGATTATTTTTTGGGGTACACCATTAAACCAGTTGTTTATGGCAACTTAGCCGCGATTTTGGCAGGCGTACCACATCGTTTTGCGCTGATTACTGGTTTGGGCTATACTTTTATTAATGGGCAGAGTCTTAAGCGTAAGTTTGCGAGTAAGCTTGCTCATATTTTATATAAAGCAGCGCTTTCAAAAACGCATAAGGTATTTTTTCAAAATCCTGATGACGAAGCCTTATTTAGGCAGCTTGGTCTACTGCCTGTCAATGTTCCTTCCATTGTAGTAAATGGTTCAGGAGTTCCTGTACACGAATATCCTAACACTCCTGTATCTAGTTATGAACAACCAAAATTCTTATTAATCGCACGTTTGCTCGGTGATAAAGGTGTACGTGAATATGCCGCCGCTGCACAAATAGTAAAGCGGCAATATCCGCAAATTAAATTTGGCTTGGTCGGGCACACAGATATAAATCCTAACTCCATAAGCCAAAATGAATTGGATACTTGGGTAAATAATAATGTGTTGGTAGCTTATGGTCAGCAGAGCGATGTAAAGCCATTTATTGCAGCGTGTTCTGTATATGTGCTGCCCTCGTATCGTGAAGGTACGCCGCGAACAGTATTGGAAGCGATGTCTATGGGGCGAGCCATTATCACTACCGATGCCCCTGGCTGCCGCGAAACAGTGATCGATGGCGACAATGGTTTTTTAATAGCTGTTAAAGACGCAGACGCACTAGCAGAGGCTATGTTGAAGTTTATTAAACAACCAGAGCTTATTGGCAGAATGGGTAAACGCTCCCGTGAAATCGCTGAAGAGAAATATGATGTTCATAAAGTGAATCATCATATGCTAAGCGAAATGGGTATAGTGCCTGCACGCTAATGGGCTTTATGTCTACCAGAGCTTTAGTAGTACTCTTCTGCTATACAAATTCAAAGCTTCATAAAAATAATTATGCTTTAGTTCGCTAAAGCGGGAAGGTAAGTTTAAATGTTAAATTATTCAAAACTAAAATATTTAATTACTGGTGCTGCCGGTTTTATTGGTTTTTACACTGCCAAACGTTTATTAGAGCAAGGTCATCAAGTTGTAGGCCTAGATAACCTTAATGATTACTACGAACCTGAACTTAAACAGCATCGACTTGCTCAGTTAGCTCCTTTTGAAAACTTTACTTTTGCTGAGTTAGATTTAGCTAATCGTAAAGGCATGGCTGATTTATTTTCTACTGAAAAATTTGATCGTGTGATCCATCTAGCTGCCCAAGCAGGTGTGCGCTATTCTATTGAAAATCCTTTCGCTTATGTGGATAGTAATTTAGTGGGCATGATGACCATTCTCGAGGGTTGTCGTCACAATAAAGTGCAACACTTGGTTTATGCCTCCTCTAGCTCTGTTTACGGCATGAACGACAAAATTCCTTTCAGTGAAGAAGATCAGGTAGATAAACCTGTATCACTGTATGCGGCGACAAAAAAATCCAATGAATTGATGGCGCATAGCTATGCCAAACTTTATAACTTACCGGTAACTGGTTTACGATTTTTTACTGTTTATGGGCCTGCAGGGCGCCCAGATATGGCACCCTGGTTATTTACTGAAGCGATTTTGAAAGGAAATCCTATTAAGGTATTTAACCACGGTAAAATGATGCGCGACTTTACCTATATCGACGATATAGTCGAAGGTGTCATTCGTATTCAAGAGGTAATACCTACAAATGCGATTCCTTATAGTTTATTTAATATCGGTAATAACGAACCCATTCAATTATCACGTTTTATTGCTGCTATTGAAACCGCAACCAGTAAATCTGCAGAAAAAATTATGCTAGACATGCAGCCTGGTGATGTCGAGCGCACCTACGCTGATACAGTACGTCTAGAAGAAGCTGTAGGTTATAAGCCTCAGACTGAAATTGAGTATGGTATTCAGCAATTTGTAGATTGGTATAAAGAATATAGAGGTATTTAAATGAAAATTACTATTGCTGGAACAGGGTATGTTGGCCTTTCCAACGCTATGTTATTGGCCCAGCATAACGAAGTTATTGCTATAGATATAGTACCGGAAAAAGTCGAGTTGTTGAATAACAAGCAGTCACCTATTGCTGATATTGAAATCGAAGATTTTCTAGCTAATAAGACACTGGATTTTACCGCTACTTTAGACACACAAGAAGCTTATCTAAACGCTGATTATGTGATTGTCGCGACACCGACAGATTATGATCCGAAGACTAACTTCTTTAATACGAAAAGCGTTGAAGCAGTAATTCAAGCAGTAATAGGTATTAACCCAAATGCAACAATTATTATCAAGTCCACTGTACCCGTTGGTTATACCGAAGAAGCTAAAAAGCGTTTCAATACTGAAAACCTAATATTTTCACCTGAATTTTTACGTGAAGGTAAAGCACTTTACGACAACTTATATCCTTCTAGAATTATTGTTGGCGAACGCTCAGCCAGAGCAAAAAAATTTGCTGAACTACTATTAGAAGGTGCAATTGAAAAAGACGTTTCTTTGTTATTCACCGAAAGCACCGAAGCTGAAGCAGTTAAATTATTTTCTAATACCTACTTAGCGATGCGTGTTGCCTACTTTAACGAACTAGATAGCTACGCCGAAGCCTACGGTTTAGATTGCCGTCAAATTATTGAAGGCGTAGGGCTAGACCCACGTATAGGCTCGCACTACAACAACCCTTCTTTTGGCTATGGTGGTTATTGCTTACCGAAAGATACCAAGCAGTTATTAGCTAACTATGAACAAGTGCCAAATAATATTATTGGTGCCATTGTTGATGCTAATCGTACCCGTAAAGACTTTATTGCTGATGCCGTATTAAAACGTAAACCTAAAGTTGTGGGTGTGTACCGTCTAGTCATGAAGTCTGGCTCAGATAACTTCAGAGCAAGTGCTATGCAGGGAGTTATGAAACGTATTAAGGCCAAAGGTATTGAGGTTATTGTTTATGAGCCTGTATTAGAAGACAGCGAATTTTTTGGCTCTAGAGTTATTCGTGACTTAAAGACATTCAAGCAAGAAGCTGATGTCATTTTAACTAACCGTTTAGCAGAAGAGTTAGAAGATGTTACAGATAAAATCTATACACGCGATTTGTTTGGTAGTGATTAATATTTATATAAATATAAAGTGACTATCTTAATTTATAAATATTAACTATTTTGGATTTTACAATGATAAAACGCCTTTTTGACATCACCGCCGCAACAGCAGCGCTTGTTGCTTTGGCTCCTGTTTATGTGATTACTGCTCATAAGGTCAAAAAAAATCTTGGCTCGCCCGTATTATTTCGTCAAACACGCCCGGGTCTAGACGGTAAGCCGTTTGAGATGATTAAGTTTCGTACCATGAAAGATGCTACAGACGAGCAGGGCAATCCTTTACCTGATAGTGAGCGCTTGACTGATTTTGGTAAAGCACTACGTAATAGTAGTTTGGATGAGCTGCCTGAGCTTTGGAATGTGATCAAAGGCGATATGAGCTTGGTAGGGCCGCGTCCATTATTGATGGAATATCTGCCGCTATATAATGATGAGCAAAAACGCCGCCACCACGTACGCCCCGGTATTACAGGTTATGCGCAGGTAAATGGGCGCAATGCGATTGGTTGGGATGAAAAGTTTGCGCTTGATACGTGGTATGTCGATAATCAGTCATTGTGGTTAGATATCAAGATATTACTTAAAACAGTGAAAAAAGTTTTTATGAAAGAAAGTGTTGAACATATAGATACAGAGTTTAACTCAAGGTTCAAGGGAAATAAATGAAATTTGTTGTCGTTAATGATATACATGCAAATAGTGTAGCATTAAAAGAGTTTATGGTAGGTTTGCGAAATATCAACTTTGATAAGTTGATATTTCTTGGTGATGCTTTAACATATGGGGTAGATGTAAAAGAAACTATAGATTTATTGCATCGGCTAGAAGAAAAATATGATTGTGTTTTTATTAAAGGTAATCATGAACAAATATATTTCGACTATCAAAATAATGAAAACTACCAATACAAGAGATTTCCTAACTTCCTTCTAGAATCAATATTGCATAGTGCAGAGCAGTTAAGTTTTATACTAGAAGATGAGTTTGAATGGGTTAATAGTTTTTGTTATGAAGGCGTTATCTTTTCACATGCTAATTTATTTGAATATAGCAACTGGTCGTATTTAAATACAGAAACAGATTTTCAATCAAACTATAATATTTTGGTTAGTAGCAAACTGCGCGGCGCTATATTTGGTCATACGCACAGAGCAAAATACAAGAAATATAAAGGCGGGGTTGTAGATTATAATATTTTAGAATTGCCAATACACCAAACTCTTTCATTTAGTTCAAATGACATTTTTTTGGTCACTAACGGTAGTTTAGGGCAGCCAAGGGGGTCTGTATCCTCCTTCCTAACATGCGATATTAATAGCACTGAAGTTGCGATTACTTCGATCCCTCTAAGCTATGATATAGCTTTACATTGTCAATCAATTACTGAGTCAAGTCTTACAGCTAGTACTAAAGAAAAGTTACTAAAATATTACGATAAGGTCTTACCATGATTAGAGTTCTCGTTACAGGTATGGGTGGTGGCGTTGGTCAGGGAATAGTAAAGTCTCTAAAATTAATAAATGATTTAGATATTTATATTGTCACTGCTGATATGAATGAGTTAGCATCAGGTTTATATGGTGGTGACTATAGCTATTTAGTTCCTGCTGCTAGCGACGAGCTGTATTTTGATAGAATTAAGCAGATTTGTATTGAGCAAAATATTGATTTTTATTTTCCTGGTACTGATGTGGAACTAATCAATTGTGCTACTTACTCTAGTGAGCTTAAAGATAAATTTAATGTTGATATAATAATTTCGCCAGTTAATGTTATTGAAATAGCAGATGATAAATATAAAACAGTTAATTTTTTGAAAGAAAATGATTTTTCCTACCCTGAAACTTTTCTGCCTAATGAAGTAGATTGGGAGCAGATTAAATTCCCACTAATTATCAAACCTCGAGTAGGTTGTCGCTCTATTGGCGTGCATTTTGTTAATAATATAAATGAAGCTAAAGAAGCGGTTAACTCTTTAGAAGATCCTATTGTACAAGAGTATATTGAAGGTAGTGAATATACGTGTACGGCAGCCATTTATAATGGTGTCATATCAGATGTGTTATGTTTAAGAAGAGACTTAAGATCAGGAGACACCTTTAGAGCTTTTCCTGTGAAATCTGAAGTTATAGAAAGCTATGTAAGAAAGATAGCAGTGAAAATTGGTATTCTAGGTTCCTGTAATTTTCAACTCAGACTAACAAGCTCTGGTGAACCTAAATTATTTGAAATTAATAGTAGGTTTTCTGGTACAACTCCTTTTTGTTCTTATTTGGGGTTTAATCCAGTAGAGTTTTGTTTGAAGGCTAAATTAGGTATTAAGTACCATTCAAGTATTAACTATGAAAAGGTTGTTTTGAGGCATTGGGCAGAGGTTATGGTCGAAAAATGTAGTCTAGATGATCTCAAAGAAAATCTCCAAGGCAAAGTCTCTGCTTTACAGGTTTCAAATTTATTATGAGAATTCTAGTTACTGGGGCGAGAGGTCAACTCGGGCGCGAAATTGTTCAGTGTTTACGCTCACATGGCTTGGAGGTAATTCCTTATAGTCATTCTATGCAACTTTCAGAATTAGACTGGTCTGATATCACAGTGATAGTTAATTGTGCTGCTGTTATACCATCTAATAGTATAACTAAAAATCAGTATTTAGATGGAAATATTGTTTTTTTACAGAACTTATTGAAATACTCCAAAGGTAAGACCTTTATACACTTTTCAACTTTCAGTGAGTTGTATAAGAGTGATTTTTATCAGTTGTCAAAAATGATGGCAAATAGCCTATTGTTGATAAACTCTCACATTCTTAAGGGTCTGACTATCCTACCTTTGCCTACTTTAGAAGATGACTCTCTTATTGAAAAGATTGTTGGCTCAGCATCGGCTGGATTAATGCCGAAAGTTTATAGACTAAAATATAATTATATGAGCTTTAAGAGCGTCGCTTATTTTGTTAAAGATATGATTACCGAAAATGACAATATTAAAATAACTGATTTATATGAGAAAAAAGATTTGTATGACGAAGTTATTAGAAGAATTGACGCTAGCTATATTATTGAAGGTGAAGTTATTGATAGAACATTACTCGATAATGGAGTTTATCATATAATGCCAGATTTGCTTGAGTCTTTATCTAAATAATAAGTTTGCTTAGTTTTATACCTACTATTAAGGTTTTTATTTTTTAAAATAACCATTTTTAAACGAGATTTACAAACTATGTTAAACACTCCCTTTTCACCATGGCCAAGCTTCACCCAGCGAGAGGCCGATGCTGTCAGTCAAGTCCTATTATCTAATAAGGTAAACTACTGGACAGGTCAAGAAGGGCGCGAGTTTGAAAAAGAATTTGCAGCGTGGGCAGACAGCCAATACGCAGTAGCCGTTGCTAATGGCACGCTCGCCTTAGATGTGGCATTAAAAGCGCTGAATATCGGAGGGGGTGATGAAGTGATTGTCACGCCGCGCACCTTTATTGCCAGTATCTCTTGTGTGGTCAATGCAGGCGCGACACCTGTTTTCGCTGATGTAGAAACGGACACGGGCAATATCTCACCTGAGACGATCGAAGCGGTATTGACAGATAAAACCAAAGCTATCGTTTGCGTACATTTGGCAGGCTGGCCGTGCGATATCGACGGCATCATGGCACTGGCGGATGCGCATGATTTATATGTCATCGAAGACTGCGCGCAGGCGCATGGCGCAACCTATAAAGGACGCAGTGTCGGCAGCATCGGTCACGTAGGCGCATGGAGCTTTTGCCAAGACAAAATCATGACCACAGGCGGTGAAGGCGGAATGGTCACCACCAATGACGAGCAGCTATGGCGCACCATGTGGGCGTACAAAGACCATGGCAAGAGCTACGCTGCGGTTTATGAGACACAGCATCCACCCGGCTATCGCTGGTTGCATGAAAGCTTCGGTACCAATTGGCGCATGACCGAGATGCAAGCGGTGATTGGCCGTATTCAGCTACAGCGCATGCAGGATTGGACCGCTAAGCGTACGGCTAATGCTCAAGCTATACTTGATGCTTGTGAAAAGTGGCAGGAGAAAGGCTATTTGTCTGTACCTAGACTAGAGCAAACACCAGAGTTTGCCGATTGTACACATGCCTATTACAAGCTCTATGTCTACGTACAACCAGAGCACTTACCGTCAGGATGGTCGCGTGATCGCATCATCGCTGAGATTAATGCGCTAGATGTGCCTTGTTTCTCTGGCTCCGCCTCTGAAGTGTATCTAGAAAAAGCTTTTGATAATACTGGCCTGCGTCCAACATTGCCATTACCGATAGCCAAGCAATTAGGTGAGACGAGTCTGATGTTCTTGGTGCATCCAACTTTGACTGAGTCAGAGATTGAACAAACTGTGCAAGCTATCGAACAAGTATTTACCAAAATGGCTGATGCTGTGTAAGTATAATCTGTATTATTAAGCTATTATTTATCAAACCTTGTTATAAAAGCAGACCCTTATGAATAAAAAGTTAATGACGGCATTAACTGCCAGTATTGTATCAATGTCTTCTATGCTAGCCACAACCGCTACTGCGCAAAACCTCTATATGAATGACTTGCGCTTAAAGGCTGATATCGACTGGCTCAACACTCAAGGCGTCACTCAGATCAGTACCAGCACTTGGCCGTTGACGGCTAATGAGATTGAGCGCGGACTATTGGGCGCCCAGTTAACTACGCCTGTGCAGCAGCAAGTCATGCAGTCTATCCAAACCCGTCTTAATAAAGACCGTGAGTCTCTGGTTAAAGCGACTGGCGAGCTCTCTATACAGACCGATCGTCAGCAGCTGCCACAAAGATTCGGCGATGATAAACTCGCTGGGCAGCAACTTAGCGGTTCAGTCGGACTTAGCGAAGCCAATTGGGAGTTTAATCTGCAGGCTAATCTCAAGAATGACGAGCTGATCGATGATGATTCTGACGTCAGCTTTGAAGGCTCTTATCTGGCTGGCATGGCTGCCAATCAATGGTTAGTGGCGGGTAAGATTCCGACTTGGTGGGGTCCTGGGCATGACGGGAGTCTGATTCGCGGTGATGCTAGCATTCCGGTGACTGGCTTTACTATGCAGCGTGATCAGCAAACTGCGCCTGACTATAAGTATCTAAACTGGGTCGGACCTTGGCAATATCAGCTGTTTGCCGGACAGCTTGATGATTATGATGCGGTTCCTGACGCTAAGCTGTTTGGCGCGCGTCTAACTGCTAGCCCATTACCTTGGTTAGAAGTCGGCGCTTCGCGCAGCTTTATGTGGGGCGGAGAAGGTAGGTCTGAGAGTCTCAGTTCTTTCGGAGATGCAATATTAGGAACTAAAGACAATGCTGATGACGGAGATGTAGAGGGAGATCCCGCTAATCAGTTAGGCGGCTTTGATGCCAAACTCAAGCTCGCCTCACTGATTGATATTCCGGCTAGCGTCTACGGTCAGTATATTGGTGAAGACGAAGCAGGCGGCCTACCGGCTAAAAACATGTATCTAGCCGGCGCTGACTATGCTTCATCTGCCTACGGCAAGCCCTATCAGCTGTATGCTGAATATACCGATACGCGTACCAGCGGTGAGGTCAGAGGGATTTCATATGACCATAGCACTTACACTGACGGCTACTATCAGCAGGGCTATCCGTTAGGCTATGCGCTTGGTGGTGATGCTGAGAGTGTGGCAGTAGGTGGACGATTATGGCTCGACGGACGTAACTTTATCCATGCCAAACTACAACACGCTAAAGTCAATCAGTCAGGAGAGTTAGACTCTCGCACTGGGGAGGCGGATAACCAAGCCTATCCAACAACGGATAAGCTCACCGCTGTCGATGTTGCATGGGAGCACCAGCTGCAGCCGCTAACCAAAGTTAGCACGAGACTATGGGCAGTAGACTCAGATATAGAATCAACCGATGTCGGTGTTGGTATCGGTATTGAGCTAGCGACTTATTAAAACTAAGTTATTGTAATTTAAAGAGCTTACTAGTTGATTAGTAAGCTCTTTTTTTTATCACAGTTCGGTAGATCTTCCAATCGCGGACAAATCCGGCATCGGTGGCAGCTCGTCCAAAGCTGTCAATCCAAAAGCGTCCAGAAACTGCGGGGTAGTATGCAGTAGCGCTGGACGTCCTAAAGTGTCTTTATAGCCCTCTTCCATAATCCAACCTTTATCGAACAGCTGTCTTAACAGGCTACTAGATAACGTCACGCCGCGCACGTATTCAATGTCGCTACGAGTGACCGGCTGCTTATAGGCAATGACGCTTAACGTCTCAAGTAGCGCCTGGCTAAGACGCTGTTGCCGCTGTGGAAACACACGCTGAATGAGCGCGCTATAGTCATCAGCGATTTGCAAACGATAGCCGCTAGCGGTTTGATGAAGTCTTAACACGCTAGCAGCTAAGCGCTGTTGTAACTCCGCTAGGGCTTGCTCTAATTCCTTGGCAGACACAGACAGATGCTTGCGTAGAGCCTTATCAGTCAGCGGTGCATCTGAGGCGTGCAGTAGCACCTCTATTTGTAGGCTATGCTCTTTAGAATTAGCGATATCGTTATTATTTATCATGTCTGTTCTATTTACCGGTAAATTAAACGCCAACGGCGAACACTACAGCAACCATTGCAAAGTTAACGAGTTTATCTGACTAGTCTCTCTATCAGCTTCTACATCGCTACTAACTACGCCTACTAACTGTCTTTTCATGAGCTCTAATACTGCTACAAAGCTCACTACTGCGCCGACTCTGCCTTGCGACTTATCTAATAGCTGATAAAAGGAGCGAGCACTACCAGTACTTAACTGCCGACTAATGCTAGCGATTCGATCAGATAGGGGCACCGCGTCGACTTTGATGTTATGCATTTGATAGTCAGGCTGCAGTTGCATCTTAAATAAGCTATCGATCAGTAGAGTAGGTGAGTAGCTAGGTAGCTCAGCTTGCATGACATCCGTACTTGGCAAACTGACCATAGCTAAGAACACATCGCGCTCAAGACGAACTAAACTATCTAAACGCCGGCTTGCTTCTTTGATTTGCGCGTAAGCTTCTAGGCGTTCAATCAGCTCCGCTTTTGGGTCGCGCTCATCAGTTAGGGTCTGCGGTTTTGGTAGTAGCAGCTCTGTCTTGATGGCAATTAAAGTCGAAGCCATCAACAGAT
>FUFK010038058.1_pt1 | contig 32330 bp, 30 predicted proteins | sample 1021851 | NCBI WGS metagenome assembly FUFK01 (sample SAMEA51879418, study PRJEB19060) | metagenome | reverse complement strand
CCTCGATCTTTCTGTCCTTCTTTCCAGGAAGAGAGGTTGTAATTAAAGCGTAATGCCCCACCAATATCAACTTCAAGTTTTTCCTGTGAATAACCTGAGCTGAAAAAACATAAGGTAAGTGCTACCAGCAAACTCTGATAGAATTTCGTGTAAACCATTGATCTATATTTATTAGGCTATCCTAAGTTACAGGAATATCTGAAGATTTTCCGATTATGATTTAAAAAAAAAGAAACCGCTGTAGGGCGGTTTTCAAAGTTTTAGAATGAATTAATGGTTTTTCGAATACTTACCAGATTGCTCAAAAGATTCTCCAGGTAAGCCAGATCAAGCATATTTGCACCATCGCTTTTTGCATTTGCAGGATCAAAATGAGTTTCGATGAAAAGTCCGTCAACATGATTCACCACTCCGGCACGAGCGATCGTTTCGATCATATCTGGTCGGCCTCCGGTTACACCACTGCTTTGATTTGGTTGTTGTAAGGANTGGGTAACATCAAGNACTGTTGGAGCAAATTCTCTCATCGTAGGAATTCCTCGAAAATCTACGATCATATCCTGATAACCGAACATGGTTCCACGATCTGTGACCATCACCTGCCCATTATTACAATCGGTTACCTTGGTAACAGCATGCTTCATGGATTCCGGACTCATAAACTGTCCTTTCTTTAAGTTCACCACTTTGCCGGTTTCTGCCGCTGCAACTACCAGATCTGTCTGTCTAACCAGAAATGCAGGAATTTGNANTACATCCNCATATTCTGCAGCCATCTGGGCATCNCTTACTTCGTGAATATCGGTNACTGTAGGGATCTCAAAAGTTTCAGAAACCTTGCGTAAGATCTTCAAAGCCTTCTCGTCTCCAATTCCGGTAAAACTATCTATTCNACTNCGGTTTGCCTTTTTAAAAGAACCTTTAAATATATAAGGGATCTCCAGTTTAGAAGTGATCTCCACCACCTTTTCGGCAATTCGTAAAGCCATTTCTTCTCCTTCGATCGCACACGGACCTGCAAGTAGAAAGAAATTGTTAGAATCACTATGTTTTATCTGCGGAATTTTACTCAGTTCCATTTCGTTGGTTTTTTGCAAAGATAGTTCAATTAATTCCGCATCAAAAAATTGGGAGAACCCGATTTTGCTCAATCTTAGCCGGAAAAGCTTTAATTTAGAAAGAATTAACTATTAAATTAAGNATATGAAGATCCATGAATTTCTCATTCCGCAGTTAAAACAGGAAACGGCACTTACACTAAAATTTCTTAAGCGCATTCCAGAAGATAAAATGAACTGGAAACCTCATGACAAATCTATGAGCATCAATGCGCTCGCAAACCATCTAGCGGAAATCCCGACCTGGATTAGCGGCACCATGGATCATGGCAGTATGGATCTTTCAGGATATAAAGCACCTATAGAATCTACCGTTTCAGAAATCATCGCGACACTTCAGCAAAATTCTGAAGAAGCTATAAAAGCTTTACAGAAACCAGACGAAGCTTATCAGGAGAANTGGAAAATGACCAAGGATGGTGCGACTTTNATGGAGATGCCAAAGTTTAATGTGTTGCAAACTATCGTGATGAATCAATTCCCGCATCACAGGGCGCAACTGGGTGTTTATTTTCGACTACTAGACTTGCCGGTACCATCCACATATGGACCTTCTGCAGATGAGCAGTAAACTNAATGAATTTTGCNTGAAATTGTCATTTCTGGAATATTTATGCTTTTTCCATATTTCAGAAGAAGAAATTCAGAATAGTATACTGATTAAAATAATTGATAATCAGCAAATTAAAATCTTCTAAAGATACGATGTATTCGCGAAAAATAGACGTACATTTGCAGCCTTAAAAATAAGGCTTCATGACAGCTATTAGAAATATCGCGATTATCGCACACGTTGACCACGGTAAGACGACCCTGGTTGATAAAATAATGTATCACTGTGAATTGTTCCGTGATAACCAATCTACAGGTGATCTTATCCTGGATAACAATGATCTTGAAAGAGAACGTGGAATCACGATTACTTCCAAGAACGTTTCTGTTGTTTATAAAGACACGAAGATCAATATCATTGATACTCCTGGTCACGCCGATTTTGGTGGTGAGGTAGAACGTGTTTTAAACATGGCAGATGGTGTTCTTCTATTAGTAGATGCCTTTGAAGGTCCTATGCCACAGACNAGATTCGTTTTGCAAAAAGCGATCGATCTTGGTTTAAAACCTTGNGTGGTTGTAAACAAAGTGGACAAAGAAAANTGTACTCCTGAAGAAGTTCATGAGAAAGTTTTNGATCTAATGTTCGAACTTGGTGCTGAAGAGTGGCAGTTGGATTTCCCAACGGTTTACGGATCTGCCAAGAACAACTGGATGAGTGACGACTGGAGAAATGAAACTGAAAATATCGAGCCGCTGCTTGATATGGTNATGGAACATATTCCTGCACCTAAAGTAGATCTTGATGGTTCTCCTCAAATGTTGATCACTTCTCTGGATTTCTCTTCATTTACAGGTCGTATTGCGATTGGTAGATTGCAAAGAGGAACTTTGAAAGAAGGTCAGCAGGTTTCTTTAGTGAAGCGTGATGGAAGCATTAAAAAAACAAGAATTAAAGAATTACATACTTTCGAAGGCTTAGGCCGTAGAAAGATCGAAGAAGTACAGGCAGGTGATATTTGTGCTATCGTTGGACTGGAAGGATTTGAAATTGGTGATACTGTTGCCGATCTTGAAAATCCTGAAGGACTTAAGACGATCGCTATNGATGAGCCTACAATGAGTATGCTTTTCACNATTAATGATTCTCCTTTCTTCGGAAAAGATGGAAAGTTTGTGACTTCAAGACATATCAAGGAAAGACTTTTCAAGGAACTTGAAAAAAACCTTGCGCTTCGTGTTCAGGAAACTGATAGTGCAGATAAATTCATGGTCTTTGGTAGAGGTGTACTTCACTTATCTGTTCTTATTGAGACAATGAGACGTGAAGGTTATGAGTTGCAAATTGGTCAGCCACAGGTAATTATCAAAGAAATTGACGGGNTGAAATGTGAGCCAATTGAAGAGCTTACGATCGATCTTCCGGAAGATGTTTCTGGAAAAGCCGTGGAAATGGTAACAATGAGAAAAGGNGAGATGCTTTCTATGGAATCAAAAGGAGAGCGAATGAATATTCAATTCCTTATTCCTTCCAGAGGTATTATTGGTCTTAGAAACCAGTTGCTTACTGCTACTGCAGGTGAGGCGATCATGGCGCACAGATATAAAGAATATCAGCCGCTTAAAGGTGGAATTCCTGAAAGACAGAACGGATCTTTAGTTTCTATGGAGAAAGGAAAAGCAATTCCTTATTCTATCGATAAACTTCAGGACCGAGGTAAATTCTTCGTAGATCCAGGAGAGGATATTTACGAAGGTCAGGTAATTGGTGAGAACTCACGTCAGGATGATATGGCGGTGAATATCACTAAAACGAAAAAGCTTTCTAACGTACGTTCTTCAGGAGCAGACGATAAAGCGAAGATCGTTCCTGCGATTAAGTTCTCTTTAGAAGAAGCTTTAGAGTACATTCAGAAGGATGAGTATGTTGAGGTTACTCCACAGCACTTAAGACTTAGAAAGATCTACCTTACTGAAAACGAACGTAAGAGAAATAAGATCGTATAATCTTATCAACTATATTTTTGAAAAGCCTGCCGTAAGGTGGGCTTTTTCATGCAAAATTTTCGCCTGAAGTTTAAAATGAGCTGTCTGCGGGAGTNTTCTGCGAACTATGGAATGCNCTNAACTTTATTGTTTAAAAAACACATGGATAAATCTGTACTAAAAGGATCAATTCTGGTAGCGCTTGGAGCCTGTAGCTATGGGATGCTTACCACTTTCGTAAAATTAGCCTATGAAGATGGTTATACTTCTCATGAAGTTACATTTTCACAAATGGCACTTGGTCTACTGGGGCTTTTACTTATAAATCTTTTTGTAAGCAAGAAGGGTAATGCTGAAACCGGAACATCCAGGAACCGCAGTAAATTGAAATTGATCGCGGCAGGAACAACATTAGGCCTAACCAGTTTTTTCTATTATCTCGCGGTAAAATATATACCGGTTTCTATCGGGATCGTGATGTTGATGCAAAGTGTGTGGATGGGTGTTGTACTGGAAGCCATCATGAAACGGAAAAGGCCAGGTACTAAAAAGATTCTTGCAGTTGTAGCGATTCTTGCAGGGACGCTACTAGCTACAAATGTTTTCAAGGATTCATTCGAGATAGACTGGAGAGGAATAGGCTGGGGAGTTCTGGCTGCGATGTCCTATACCGGAACGATCTATTGCTCTAACACAGTTTCTNTGGAAATGCATTCCCTNAAACGAAGTTTATGGATGATGCTAGGTGGATTTATCGTCGTAAGTATCATTACGTTGCCTTACCTGATCGTCGAGTTCAATACCAACATTTTCCTGAACTGGGGATTGATATTAGCCTTGTTTGGAACCATTCTGCCACCGTTGTTGTATACAGCTGGAATGCCNAAAATTGATGTGGGTCTTGGAGCAATCATTTCTTCTATTGAATTACCTGCCGCGGTATTGATGGCATATTTCTTACTGAATGAGCAGGTTGATCTAGCACAATGGCTGGGAATTGGTTTGATTTTACTTGCTGTAGTTCAAATGAATTTAAAGAAGAGTCAGCACGCAAAGGCAAAGGAGTAATCTTTCTTCGAAATTGAATAAAAATCTTCATTTTCTCCTGAAGTTTTTGAAATTAGCAAGATTTCGAAATATTGCCGAAAGAGATTTACCTCGCGTATTTCAGATATGCTGCGAGTGCTGCACCCAGAATACCGGAATCATTTCGAAGTTCAGCGGGAATTAGAGTGACTCCGATCTTTAGATGATCTTTGAACTTATCCCAGTCATTTGAAATACCGCCACCAATAATAATGGTGTCTGGATTAAGGATCTTTTCGACGTATTCCAGAAAGGTATTAAATCTTTCACCCCATTCCTGGTAGCTAAGTCCTTCTTCGGTCTTAATGGAAGAAGCCGCCCACTGCTCAATTTTCTCGAATTCTTTATAAGGGATCTGCCCCAGTTCAAAATTTGGAATGAGTTCGCCTCGCAGGTATGCACCACTGCCCAGGCCTGTTCCTATGGTAATCATTAAAACAAATCCATCAAGATCTTTTCCTGCACCAAAATTGATTTCAGCCAGTCCGGCGGCATCCGCGTCGTTGATCACACTAAATTCAAGTCCTGTAGCACTCTCAAATAAACGATCCACATCTTTTTCCACCCAGTCCAGGTGTAGATTTCCTTCGTGTTTACAAATTCCTTTTTTAACTATGGTTGGAAAACCACAACCTACAGGACCTTTATGATCGAAATAAGAGACCATTTGAGAAACGGCATTTATAATCCCTTCGGGTTTGCGGTCCTTTGGAGTCGGAATTTTGTGAACAGCAGTTTTCAAAGATCCGGTTTGCATGTCTACAATGGCTCCTTTTAAACTGGAACCGCCAATATCTATTCCTAAAATATCCATGAATTTATTTGAGAGGATACAAGTTAATAAAAATGAAGTTTTTACTCAGCTGTTTCCTGAAAATTATCATTTCTGAAATTCTTCCGGATGATATCTCATTTTGTTTCGGATGAATTGCTGGAGACCTGAACTTAAGTTTTGATTATAAATAAAAAGTAGAAATAAAAAAGCCACCCTAAGGTGACTTTTAAAATATGGTAGATTTTATGAGCATTATAGTTCCGGAACCAGTACTTCATCGATCACATGAATCACTCCATTGCTAGCTGGAATATCGAATAAGCCGGCACCTACAAGAATAGAGGCATCTGTATCCATATCGCTATCGTTGGTGTCAATTCCAGCAGAGCTGTTGACATAGATTGAAGGACCTAGCAAAGTCTCAATTTCTCTTGGTTTATTCTTAGGCACTACACTATTGCTGAAACGTCGTCCTTCAGTAACGTGATAAGAAAGAATCGCAGCGACCTGTTCTGGTGTAAAGTCTGTTAAACTATTATCTCCCAGAAACCTCTCAAAAGCAGCATCGGTAGGAGCGAAGACTGTATATTGATCAGATTCTGCGAATAGGGAAGTGATTCCAGCATAATTCAAGGCAGCTAAAAGCAGGGTGAACTGTGCGTCCTCTTCAGCTGAAGCAAACTGTACTACGATAGCGGCAATACTTTCGTCACTTTTCTGAGCAGCAANAGAAGCTTTTGCACTTGCATCTGCGGTGTTCAGTTCATCTGAAACTGGATCCTGTTCGCAGGAAATGAAAAGAATCATTAGTAGGGCAATTCCGAAGGAAGATAAAATTCTCATAATATTTAAGTTTTTGATTATGAGATAAATATAGAGTCAAAAACAATATTGTCTAANNTTATTAACTAAACTTTAAACAAAGTTTAATATGTTGATAGCTAAGGTTTTATACTTAAGGGTTGTATGCGACTACAATAGTAAAACTTACGGTGAANAAGGGATATTGGNGAAAATGCAATTCTAAAATCTGGATGCATCAGTCCTGTTTTTTTAGCTTCCTGATGCTAATANTGGANGTAATTAGAATAAACANATTCGATATGGTAAGCAGGTAANAAACAATATCAAAACTATCAGGGTAAGCGAGCCAGAAGTTTGCCGCTATCAAAATCACTGCAAGTACAGCAAGTATATATGNCCCTTTTNCTAAATTCATTAAACCGATTTCTGAACNACTTCGAANACTCTCTGGCCATCGCATTTTAAGGTTTTGGAAGGNTACTTCAGCAATANGGCGTAATCGTGNGTNGCCATAAGGATGGTNTTACCATTCTTGCTAATTTCCTGTAAAACTTCCATNACTTCTACAGANGTTTGTGGATCCAGGTTTCCGGTAGGCTCATCTGCAAGGATCAGTTCAGGATCGTTCAACAATGCGCGGGCAATGGCTACACGCTGCTGTTCTCCGCCAGATAGCTGGTAAGGATATTTAAATCCTTTAGTTTTCATTCCAACTTTGTCCAGTACTTCATCGATCTTACTATCCATTCCTTTTTTGTCTTTCCAGCCTGTAGCCTTCAGTACAAAAAGCAGATTGTCTTTTATATTACGATCTGTTAGCAATTTAAAATCCTGAAAGACAACTCCCAGTTTACGTCTCAAAAACGGAATATCCTTCTCCTTTAATGTTCGAAGATTATAATCTACAATGCTTCCTTCACCTTCAGTTAGNGGCAGGTCTCCGTACAAGGTCTTCATAAAGCTACTTTTACCAGTACCTGTTTTTCCTATCAGGTAAACGAAATCACCNTTNTAGACNGTGACNTCCACTTCAGATAANATAAGACTTTCGCGTTGATAGATCGCGGCGTTTTTTAGTTCAAGTACAGTTTGAGACATGGGTTGCTAACGTTGAATATTCGGGTAAAATTATGCTCAAATATACATTTTTCAAGGTGCAGCAACATACTTTTTTTACCATTAACATAATTATAGAAGTTAAACAACGTTATAGAATCAAGCTTTAAATTATCTTTGATTTCCAATCTAAAACATCATAAATGACACTGAAAAAAGCTTACCTGCTAGTCGTTTTCATATCCTTCTCATTTTCCGGTATTTGTCAGCAATCTGCTACCTATACACATGACCTGGTTGACTTCAATCGGGCTCTGGAATTGTATAATAATGAGCAATATCTCGCCGCTCAGAATCTCTTTGATGAGGTGATGGACGAGACCGATGATGAAAAGATCAAGGGAGATGCTGCGTATTATATCGCTAATGCTGCGGTGAGACTTAATCAACCGGGAGCTGACAGGCTTATGGAAAATTTCGTGACCAGGTATCCTACCAGCACAAAAACGAATTCGGCTTACCTTGATGTAGCCGATTATTATTTCCAAACCGGTAAATATGCNCTTTCCAGGAAGTGGTATGATCGTGTGGATGAAAATGCCATGAGCAAAAAGGACAGGGAGAGATATTACTTCAATAATGGGTATGCATACTTTCGTTCCAATCAATTCGAGGAGGCTCAAACTTACCTGAATCGCGTTCGGGATTCCAAAGAATATGGTGCACAGGCTAAATACTATCTTGGTTATATCGCCTATGAAGGTGATGACTATGAGGAGGCCAACGAATATTTCGAAGAAGTAAAAGGTAACGATCGTTACACCGAAGATCTTTCTTATTTCCAGGCAGATATGAACTTCAAACTTGGAAACTTCGAAAAAGCAATTGAACAGGGACTTGAGCAGTTGCCGAAAGCTAACCGACAGGAGATTCCGCAGTTGAATAAAATAATAGGAGAAAGCTATTTTAATCTAGGGAACTACGAGGAAGCGATTCCTTATCTAAAAGGTTACAACGGCCTTCGAGGTAAATGGAATAACACAGATTATTACCAGCTTGGTTACGCTTATTACAAACAGGGTGATTATGAAGCGGCGATCAGTGAATTTAATAAGATCGTTGATGGTAAAAACGCGATCGCACAGAACGCTTACTATCATCTTGCGCAATCATATCTTGAGAGTGACCAGAAGCAACAGGCTTTAAACGCTTTCAAAAATGCTTCTGAAATGGAGTTTGATGCGAAGATCAAAGAAGATGCTCTTTTCAACTACGCTAAACTTAGTTACGAGATCGGGAATTCTTATGAGAGTCCGTCNCAGGTTTTGATCAATTACCTGAACGCCTATCCAGCATCAGAACANAAATCTGAAATGGAATCACTGCTTATTGATTCCTTTATTACTTCAAAAAATTACGAAGAAGCGATGAGATTGCTGGAAAATAACAGAAACTTCAGTGATAANCAGGCNTACCAGAAAGTTGCNTATTTCTACGGACTGGAACTTTTCGAAGAAGCTGAGTATTACGAAGCGATCAAGAATTTTGANAAGGCTTTAAAAGAACCTAGAAACCAGGATATCACTGCGAAAGCTACTTACTGGAAAGCTGAAAGTGAGTATAATATTAATAGAATGGATGACGCCATTCTTGGATATCGTGAATTTAAAGGAATGAGCGCAGCACGAAATACTCCGGAATACGAAGATCTGGACTATAATATTGGGTACGCATATTTCAAGAAGAACGATTATACCCAGGCGGTGAACTACTTTAAATCATTTGCCTCTTCAGCTTCTGCGGAAGGAGCTAAGAAGAACGATGCACTTTTACGACTTGGGGATACCTATTATGTAACCAGCCAGTACTGGCCAGCGATGGAAGCTTATCAAAAAGCTATTGATAACGGAGTGAGCAATGCAGACTATGCTGCTTTTCAGAAATCCATAAGCTACGGTTTCGTNAATAGAAATGANACCAAACTGGAAGAATTGAATGGGTTCATTAATCGTTACCCNCGCTCACCATATCGTGATGATGCGATGTATGAGTTAGGAAATACGTATGTAGCTGCAAATAATACAGACCAGGCGATACAATCCTATAATAGACTTATTCGTGATGTGCCGGAAAGTGCACTGGTTCCAAAAGCGATGTTAAGACAGGGGCTTATTTATTACAACAATAATGATGGGAATAAAGCCTTGGAGAGACTGAGAAAAGTGGTTGCTGAATTTCCTAATACACCGGAAGCTAAGCAAGCAGTATCTACCGCAAGAAACGTATATGTAGATTTAGGTAGAACTGATGAGTATGCAGATTGGGTTAGAAATATTGACTTTGTGGAAGTAAGTGATTCAGATCTTGATAATGCTACTTATGAGGCAGCAGAAAATCAATATCTAAATAACAATACGGCGAAGGCAATGGCGAATTTTGAAAAGTATGTTCAGAATTTCCCGAACGGGATTCACTCGATTAATGCTAATTTCTACCTCGCTCAGCTATATTATCGTGATGGAAAAGTGGACAGATCGATTGCTAATTATCGATATGTGACTTCCAAACCTAAAAACGAATTCAGCGAACAGGCACTTGCACGTTTATCTGAAATTTATCTGGAGAAGAAGGATTATGCACAGGCACTTCCTTTACTTGAAAAACTTGAAACACAGGCAGATAATAACGAAAATGTAGTGTTTGCTCAGCAAAACCTGATGAAGTCTTATTATGAGACTGGAAACTTTGCAAAAGCCAATGTCTATGCTGAAAAAGTACTAAGTAATACTACAGCCGATACCGAAGCTAGAAATGATGCGAGAATTATGGTTGCCAGAGCAGCCATCAAATCTGGTAATGAATCCAAAGCGAGATCTGCTTACAAAGAGGTTCAGAAAACTGCGACGGGAGAACTTGGTGCTGAAGCATTGTATTATGATGCTTATTTCAAGAACAGGGATAAGAACTTTGAAGCTTCGAATGCTGCTGTACAGATCCTGGCAAAAGACTTTTCAGGATATAAAATGTGGGGAGCGAAAGGCCTTGTGTTAATGGCCAAAAACTTCTACGCCCTTGGAGATGCCTACCAGGCAACTTACATTCTGGAGAATGTGATCAAGAACTTCCAGAAGTACCCGGATATTGTTTCTGAAGCAAAAGCTGAACTAAGTAAGATCAAAGCTCAGGAAGCAAAAACCAATTCTTCAGTAGAAACCAACAACTAAAAATAATCTAATAGATTCACTGCTATATGCGATTTCAAGCAATTAAGAAAAATCTGTTTTTCGGTCTAATCCTTTTCGGCGGGATAGTATATGCCCAGGACCCTTTAGGTAGCGAAACGGTAACCGTAGTTAAACCATATACACCATCTGTTCGCGATGCAAGTAAAATAAAGGCCAGTCCGGTTAGAAATGACTCGGTGACCTTGCAAAAAAAGCCCGTACAATATTCTATATTTTCTGTTCCGGTAGCTTCAACTTTTACTCCGGTAAAAGGTCGGGCGACCACCGTAGAGCGCGTTAGACCTCCAAAGGTCTACGATAATTATGCAACTCTTGGATTTGGAAACTACTCCAATGTTCTGGCGGAGTTCTACTCTAATATCGAAATTGATCGTAGTAAGAANTTTGGTGTTTTTCTAACTCATAATTCATCTCAGGGTGGCATCGATGATGTATACCTGGATGATAAATTCTACGATACCGAGTTNAANTTAAATTATAATACGAGGAATCGTGATCTTTCTTGGATTGCCGAGTTTGGAGCTGAGCATCGATTGTTCAACTGGTACGGACTTCCGGAATACAATGTGCCGGCAAATCCTGATACTTCTCAATTTCTGGCCAATCTGGATCCTCAGCAAAATTACTATTCAGTATACGTTGGAAGTGAGATCGAATTATATGATAGCTTCTTCGAAAAAGCGAAAGCCAAATTCAGACATTCCGGAGATGCATTTTCCACTGCCGAAAATCACTTTAATGTAGATGGTCTTTTTGAAGTGGAGATCGCTGAAGAGTTGATCACCACCAAAGCTGGAGCAGATATTCTAAACGGGAAGTTCGAGCAACGTTATGACTCTAATGAAGGGTATGATTATACTTATATGATCTTCAATGCAAACCCAAGTTTATTGATCCTGAGAGATGATCTTAGTATTAATCTGGGTGTGAATTTCGTGTATGGTGCAGATGTGGAGAACAGCGATGGGGATATTTATATCTATCCTACCGTGAATGCGAGTTATAAACTTGCCGGAGATTACTTTACGGCCTATGCTGGTCTTGATGGTGATCTTGAACAGAATACGTATTATAATTTCTACCAGGCGAATCCATATATTTCACCAACGCTTACGATCAGGCCGACCGATAGTAAATACAAAGGTTATGTTGGTGGAAAAGGGAAGCTATCCAACGCGATCTCCTATAATCTAAAAGCCAGTTATCAATCTCAATTTGACAAACCATTGTTCCGAAGAAATTACGATGCAATGGTACTCGATGGGGAACCATATACGAATGGAAACAGTTTCGATGTGGTGTATGACGATGTAAAAACTCTCGCTCTTGCTGCGGAACTGAATGTAGATGTGAACAGAAACTTCAGGCTAGGAATTAATACTGAATTCTTAAATTATAATACAGATGATCAGGCAGAAGCATGGAATTTGCCAAATATGACGGCTAGTCTGAATGCAGATTATCAAATCACTGAAAAATGGTATTCTGGAGCGAATCTATTCTTTGTAGGGGAGCGTAAAGACGAAAACAGGTCTCTAAGCCTAACATTTGTTGATCCAATAGTTACTCTAGATAGTTATTTTGATGCTAACGCTCATGTTGGTTATAGATTTAATGATCAATTATCTGCATTTGTAAAGGGAAGTAACCTGTTGAACAATAATTACCAGAAATGGATGGACTACAACGTTCAGGGTGTTCAGGTTCTGGGTGGAGTGACTTATAAGTTCGATTTTAATTAGAAATCAATCTAATTACAAGCAAAAGGAACCTAAAAAGGTTCCTTTTTTTATTCTACTGTAAATCTAAACAAATCGGGTTCATCTGAATTTTTGAAAGTGGTGAGTAGATAAACTATTACTCCGTTATTGGTATCTACATAAAGGTTGAGAGGTTGCTGATAGTAACTGCTAATAAAAAACTCCCCAGGCTGTTTTAGAACAATACCAAATTCACTTTGAAAGTTTTGTCCGTTTAAAAAAGCGGTAGCAATAAGCGCACTACTGGTATAAACTTCCCCTTCACGAATTATTACTTCATTTTGGCTAAGGCTCAGTAGCGTAGGATTCTCAAATCCTGTTTGCTGGTACAGGTCCAGGTAGGCATATAACCTGTCTGAATTTCCAGCTACTTCAGAAATATCAAGTAGCTCTCCATTATGTTCCAGATTCACGGGAACTACAGTTTTGATCCATATCGTATCGTTCAATGCGTAGCTTGTCCTTGAATCTTTAATTTCGATAAGGTCCGGAGCTTCTATAGTGTAGGTGGCGGGTTCGATATAATCATCTTCTTCGGGACAGCAGAAACCTGCGCAAAGGAAAACAAGTGACCAGCTAAATGTGCTTAATTTTATCATAGTAGTAGGAAGATACAGATTTATATATTTGGTTGCGTGCCGCTACTTGCATTTCCTTAATTTTCCGTGAATTACACTTCAAGCTTATACTTCTTTGATTATTTTAGTTGAAAATTTAAAATATGAGAAGATTATTACTGGTTTTTGCCATTTTTCTTACGTTCTCGAGTGTAGCACAAAAACATAAGGCAGATCTATTAGTGTTCAATGGCGTAGTTTATACCGTTGATTCTGAATTTAATACTACGGAAGCTTTTGCCGTCAAAGATGGTAAGTTCCTTAAAGTTGGAACTGAAGCAGCCTTAAGAGAAGAATTCGATTTTTCTGAAGAATTAGATGCTAAAGGAAAGGCAGTATATCCAGGCCTTATCGATGCTCATGCACATTTCTACGGTCTTGGGATGCAGCAGCAGCGTGTGGATCTTACCGAGACTAAAAGCTTTGCTGAGGTTGTTGCCAGAATTGAGGAATTTCAGAAAGAAAATAAAACAGAATTTATCGTAGGTCGTGGATGGGATCAAAATGACTGGGAAGTAAAGGAATTTCCTGTAAAAGACACCCTTGACCAGTTATTTCCTGATACACCAATTGCAATCACCAGGATAGATGGTCATGCGATGCTGGTAAATCAGGCGGCACTTGATAAAGCTGGAATCACTACGAATACCGAATTTGATGGTGGCGATATCGAGCAGAAAAACGGGAAACTAACTGGGATCCTTGTCGATAATCCAATGATGCTTATTGAAGAGATCACCGAACGCGCAGATATTGAAACCCAGAAGAAAGCATTACTGGCTGCTCAGGAAATCTCATTTTCTTATGGATTAACAACAGTGGATGATGCAGGACTGGATAAGCAGGTAATTGAGCTTATTGATAGTCTTAATAAAACCGGGGAATTGAAAATTCGTTTGTACGCGATGCTGAGTAACAGCGATAAGAATCTTGATTATTACCTGGAAAAGGGACCTTATAAGACTGATCTACTCAACGTGCGTTCAGTAAAATTCTACGGAGATGGAGCACTTGGTTCTCGTGGAGCAGCTTTGAAAGAACCTTATACAGATCGTGATGGTCATTACGGTGCATTGCTTTCACCGGTTTCAGAATTTAAAGCTACTGCCGAACGTATCGCGAAAACTGGTTTTCAAATGAATACGCATGCCATTGGGGATTCTGCTAATTATATGGTTCTTAAAACCTATGATTCACTTTTAAGTGATTCTGAAGACAGAAGATGGAGAGTGGAGCATTCGCAGGTGATCGATGCAGATGATTTTAAATATTTCAGTAAAAATATCCTTCCATCTATCCAACCCACTCATGCAACCAGCGATATGTACTGGGCTGAAGAAAGACTTGGGGAAGAAAGGATCAAAGGTGCCTATGCATATAAAAAACTTTTAAACCAGGCGGGAATGGTAGCTCTTGGAACAGATTTTCCTGTAGAACAGGTTAATCCATTTCTTACTTTCTACGCTGCTGTAGACAGGCAGGATACCAAAAACTTTCCGGAAGGTGGATTTATGAGGGAAGAAGCGCTAAGTAGGGAAGAGACCTTACGCGGTATGACCATCTGGGCGGCTTATTCAAATTTTGAAGAAGACGAAAAAGGAAGTATAGAAGCAGGTAAATTTGCAGATTTCGTGATTCTGGATCATGATCTTATGAAAGTAGAGATCGATAAAGTTCCAGATACNAAAGTGATCTCAACTTTTGTAGCAGGGGAGCAGGTCTATAAGAACTAAAGCAATTATCTTTGTAGCTTATTAAAATTTAAAACAATGAACGACGGATTATACGCAAAATTCCATACTTCTAAAGGAGAAATCCTCGCCGAACTGGAATTTCAAAAAACACCTGGAACTGTAGGGAACTTTGTAGGTCTTGCAGAAGGGAAGATAGAAAATGACCCGAAAGATAAGGGAGTTCCTTATTACGACGGACTTAAATTCCACAGAGTGATTCCAGATTTTATGATTCAGGGAGGAGATCCTCAGGGAACCGGAGCTGGTGGACCTGGTTACAATTTCGATGATGAGATCCATGCAGATCTTAGACACGATGCGCCAGGGAAATTATCTATGGCAAATGCCGGACCGGGTACTAATGGGAGTCAGTTTTTTATCACCCACGTGGAAACGCCTTGGTTAGACGGTAAGCATACAGTCTTCGGAAGTGTGGTTGAAGGACAGGATGTAGTGAATAAGATTCAGCAGAACGATGCGATCGAAAAGTTGGAGATTGTAAGAGTTGGTGCAGAAGCTGAAGGATTCGACGCTGCTGAGGCATTTAATTCTTTCAATGCTCAAAAGCAGGAAAAAGAAGCTGAAGCAAAGAAAAAAGCTGCTGCTGAATTAGATAAGCTTGCTGCAGGTTTTAAATCTACAGAAAGTGGTTTGCGTTACCAGATCATCCAGAAGGGTGATGGTGTGCAGGCTGAAAAAGGTAAGAACGTATCGGTACATTATAAAGGTCAGTTAGCAGATGGTACTGTTTTCGATTCTTCTTATAAAAGAAATCAGCCTTTGGAATTTCCAGTAGGTGTAGGCCATGTGATCCCGGGATGGGATGAAGGTATACAATTGCTAAAGGTTGGAGATAAAGCGAGAATGGTAATACCATCAGACCTTGCTTACGGAGAACGTGGTGCAGGTGGTGTAATTCCACCAAATGCTGTACTTATTTTCGACGTGGAATTGATGGATGTAAAATAATATAGACTTATATATTTCTTAAAAACGCCCTGATTCTTCGGGGCGTTTTCTATTTTTAGATATGNGTACAGAAGAAGAGATNGANAATTTGAAATTTCCTATCGGGGAATTTCAAATTCCGGAACAGGTTTCCGTAGAAAACATAAGAAATTATATTGATGAAGTGGCGAGATTACCACAAGCATTGATCGAGGAAGTCGAACATCTTGATCAGGATCAATTACAAATGGTCTATCGTCCTGAAGGCTGGAACATCCGGCAATTAGTGCATCACATTGCCGATAGCCATATGAGTGCATTTATGCGCTTTAAATGGGCACTTACCGAAGATGAGCCAACCATCAAGGCATTCAATGAGAAAGGTTTTGCAGAACTGGCAGATTCAAAATTCACACCGGTAACGCTATCCCTTGGGTTCCTTAAGGCTTTGCATGCGAAATGGATCATCCTGCTGGAAAATATGAGCACAGAGGATTTCGAGAGAACTTTTATACATCCGGAATCTGGCTTTCGTTATAGTTTAAAACAAAGCCTGGCGAATTATGCCTGGCATGGGAAACATCACCTGGAGCATATCATAGAACTTAAAAAAAGAAAAGGCTGGGATTAACCAGCCTTTTCTTTTTATAAATCGGAATATTACTTTTTTAGTTCCGGTTGAGCAGTTGTTCTCAGGTAAGGCTTTACCGTTTTGTAACCTTTCGGGAACATTTTATCAGCTTCCTCATTACTTACCGATGGACTAATTACTACGTCATCTCCATGTTTCCAGTTCGCTGGCGTTGCCACTTTATTGTAAGCAGTAAGTTGTAAAGAGTCAATTACCCTAAGTAATTCTTCAAAATTTCTACCTGTACTCGCGGGGTATGTAAGCGTCATTTTAATCGACTTATCCGGCGCGATCACGAATACAGAGCGTACGGTAAGGGTACTATCAGCTTTAGGATGGATCATACCGTATAGATCTGAGACCTTTTTGTCCTCATCTGCTATGATCGGAAAGTTCACCGTGGTATTCTGAGTTTCATTAATGTCCTTGATCCAGTCTTTGTGAGACTTTACTCCGTCAACACTAAGTGCAAGAACCTTGACATCTCTTTTCTTAAATTCTTCAGCGTAATTCGCAGCAGCTCCTAATTCAGTAGTGCAAACAGGAGTATAATCTGCCGGGTGAGAGAATAGAATTCCCCAGCTATCGCCTAGAAATTCATGAAAACTAATTTTCCCTTCAGATGTATCTGCAGTAAAATCTGGTGCTATATCGCCTAATTTCAAATCACTCATAATCAGTCTATTTTATATTATTAAATCCTACTGAAATAGTAGGTTATTCAAATTTAAAAAATTGCGGGGAGCCAAATGAAAAGATCAAGTTAAATTAAGTTTTCCATTTGATATTACAACCAATCGATGGCTTTTGATCTTTATTGACCTTACGATTATTCAGCACCGCATCCATCGCTTCCCTGATGTCTCTTCCATTGGAATGTAGTCCATTATTTGGTCTGCTGTCATCCAACTGTCCACGATATATCAATTTAAGTTCTGCATCAAAAAGGAAAAAATCTGGAGTGCAGGCTGCCTGGTATTTTCTGGCGATCTCCTGAGTGCCATCGAATAAATAAGGAAATGAATATTGATTTTTTGATGCAACTTCTGTCATCAGGTCTGGATGATCATCTGGATAACTTTCGGGATCATTACTGCTTATACCTGCGAAACCAAAGCCCAGTTGCCTGTATTCATTAGCGAGTCTTACAATTTCCCCATTTACATGCTTTACAAAAGGACAGTGATTTGAAAGAAACATGATAAGTGTTCCTTTCTCACCTTTGACATTCTTAAGATCCAGCAGATGTCCGGTTCTGGTATCCATCAGTTTAAAGTCTGGGGCATCGCTTCCCAGCGGAAGCATTTTTGAGGATGTAAGTGACATCTTTTTCTTTAAAATTAATTATTAATGCTCAATATTCTCTATTTTTCCATCTTTAAATTCTGAATATGATGAGTGAAATTAGCTGGGAGGATTTCGAGAAAGTTGATATGCGTGTAGGAACAATTCTGGAAGTTGAGGAACTTCCGAAGGCTAAAAAGCCAGCCTATAAGATGCTGATAGATTTTGGAGAAGAAATTGGTACGAAGCGAACATCTGCACAGATCACCAGAAGGTATACCAAGGAGGAACTTCCAGGGCGACAGGTGATCGCCGTAGTAAACTTCCCAGTCAAAAGAATTGCTGGTTTTAAAAGCGAATGCCTGGTGATGGGAGTGGTAGGTGATGAAACGGATGTTGTATTGCTCTCACCAGATCAAAAAGTACCAAACGGACTCAGGATCGCTTAATTCTGGGCTTCTTTAAACTTTTTATGCTGATCCAGTAACTTGCGAATGTCTTTATTGTGGCCATANAGCACCATGATATCGTCTTTATATAATTTGGTATCTGCATGTACAATTCCCTGTACGGTATTTCTTTCAGTTGTAGCTCCAAGTTCATTTTTACCTTCAGAAACATTCATGGTCGTAAGTATAAGAATATTGAATTCTCCTTTGATGTCCAGTTCCTTTACGGTTTTGTCATGATACTCTTCAGGTATTTTAGTTTCAACAATGCTAAAATTACTGTCCAGCTCAAAACTATCCACCACGCCTTCAAGATTTAATCTTTGTGCCCAGCGGTGAGCAGTTTCTTCTTCAGGGTGAATAATTTCTGTAATACCCATCGTTTGCAACACCGTTCGCTGTAGTGGATCTATTGCGCGGCTAATGATTCTTCTCACCTTCATTTGCTTCATAAGCGCCGCGGCCATGATATTTGCACCTTTATCTTCTCCAATCCCAACGATCACCACGTCGCAATCCTTCAGCGGTAAGTTCTTTACTGCTTCCATATCTGTCGCATCCAGACTAATAGCATGAGTTATTTTCTCCTTCATGCTCTCAACCTTGCTCATACTAATATCCACACCAATAACTTCGTTGCCCATTTCTGTAAGCTGTTCTGCAATGGACGATCCAAAGTTTCCAAGACCAATTACGATATATTTCATGTGTTAGTTTATTAAAATTTCATCTGTAGGGACTCTGTAATTAAGATGTTTAGCCTTCCGAAGCATAGCAATTAAAAGGGTGAGCATGCTAACTCTTCCAATAAACATCGTAAAGATAAGGACGATTTTAGACGATGATGAAAGGCTGGAAGTAATTCCTGTGGAAAGTCCCACGGTACTATAAGCCGAAAATGCTTCAAAAGCAATGTCTATGATCGGTATATCTTTTTCGAAGATCGTCATCAGGAATATCGCAATGCTAATCACCATAAGTGAAAGCGATATAATGGCAAATGCCCGGCGAATGGAATTACTCGATACTTCTCTTTTGTATACTTCGATACGATCCTTACCCTTTCCAAGACTTATAAAATTTAATGCGGCAATGGCAATGGTGCTCGTCTTAATCCCACCACCAGTAGATGCGGGAGAGGCTCCAATCCACATGAGCATAAAAATAAGCATAAGCGTACTTACATTTAATGCCTGCATGTCTACGGTATTAAAACCGGCTGTACGCGGCGTAGCAGCTCCAAAAAATGCCGTGACGATCTTTCCAAACCAGTTATGCTCCGCCAAAGTGTTGTTGTACTCCAGAATATAGAAACCTAAAGTTCCCACACTTAAGAGAATTATTGTGGTTGTAATAACAATCCGTGTATTGAGATTGATCACCCACGGCGAGTAAGGTAAAGGCCTTTTATTATTGAGCTTGAGCATTAGATTTGAAAAAATATATTTCAGATATTTATAAATATTCAGAACTATAGGGAAACCGATACCTCCAAGAATGAATAACACGGCAATTACCAGATGTAGCGGATAATTAAATCTGAAAATTGGTTCATAAAGACTGTTTTCAAGGGTAGAGAATCCTGCATTGCAAAAGCCGCTTATCGCATGAAATACTGAGAAGAATATACGATCACTAATCTGGCTCAATTCATTTTCGCTTAAGCTGAAATAAATAAATATCGCTCCCAGCAGTTCAGTAAGAAAAGTGATAGATAGAATTTTTTTTAGGACGCCGAAAACCTCACCGATTCGTTCTGAATTGGTAGCATCTTTGAGTAAAAGTTGATTCTCGAAACTGGTATGTCCCCGAAAAAAGTAGCTAAAATAACTGGCGAAGGTCATGATCCCGAGTCCGCCCAACTGCATTAAGAGTAAAACAATAGACTGCCCGAAAGTGGTGAAATAAGAACCGGTATCCACTACGATAAGACCGGTCACGCAAACTGCGCTGGTAGAAGTGAAAAGTGCATCCAGAAGTCCGATTCCTTCATGTGTGGCTTTAGGTAGCATCAGCAAACCAGTGCCGACTAATATAATTCCCAGGAAACTGCTTATGAATAGCTGAGCCGGATTTAAGTATGCTTTATTAAACCTGAAATTGATGGTGGCAAGTTCTCGTATAAAGTAAACGAGCGATGCGAAATACATGTAACCCATCTTGTTGAGGAATTGCAAGCCCGGAAAATTCTCCATAAGAACATCTGTCTTCACGATACTTAGCAGGAGAATAAGCGTTCCAAGGATAGCGTCGAGGATCCTTATCTTGGCAGGAACTTTAACTTTAAGAACAAAATACCGACACAGGATCGCAGCGATCCCTATCAATAGGACTACATAATAAAAACTGTTTAATTGTGCTTCCTGGGAATCTTTCTGTTTGAATCCCAGATCGTAAAGAGCTACGAGCAATGCGATGCAACTGGCAAAAAAGGAGAGCCGGTTGAGGTGACTTAAAAACCTCTTGTTTCTTAACCATGATTTAAATCCGGAGAATTTCAATAATTGGAATTTAGAAGCATGAATACTGGATTAAAATAATAGGTCCGGTAAGTTTGAAACTACCGGACCTATTTTCCTTAACAAACCGGTACAAAGTTATGTAACCGACTATATAAGATTGCTAAAATTTACCCAAACTATCGGTTACATTTCTGTTCCGAAGAAGATAGCATTCATCAGTAATTTGTTGGTACCGTACCAGAATGCTCTAAAGTTTGTATTGTCTGTAAATAGCATTACTTCCCCGCGGCCCAGTCTGTCATGTTTGAACGGAACTGTTCCGGCAAGAGAATCCAGATTTGGTTTGCTTATATATCCACTCAGTAAAGGTTTTTCAGTATAGCGAATTGGGTTTTTATAGCTCTGCTTATCTGCTTCCATAAAAATGGTAGTATTTCTGAAAAGCGCGATTTTATCTCTATTGTATCCAAAAGCGATTGGATGAGTTCTGTCCAGTTCTGCTTCAAAGATCGCTCCTCCAATTACTTGTGCACCACGAAAGTCACCACGTTCTCCAAAACTGACGTCCTTTGCGGTATTTTCGGTTTTTTTAGCCTCAAAGTCTATAAAATCATTGCTTTTTAGCCAGTTTACAGCACTTCTAAACACTATGATAGTTCCTCCGTTTTTAGTCCAATCCTTCAGCTGAGTCGCAATTCCATCGTTCAATCCACCGCCCCAGGTACTTGGTACGATGATATCGGTATATCTGCTCAGGTCACTTCCGGAGAGGTCCTTAAGATCAAGTTTGGTAATTTTCATGTCGTAACGCTGGTCGAATAAATGCCAGATCTCCCCGGCATCATAGGAAGATATGGATCCACCCACCAGAATGGCAACTTGTTGAGGTTCGATTGCTCGAAACTGGTTGCTTCCAAGATTAATTCCGCCGGTCATTCCGGTTGGAATTCCTTTAATGGCTATATGACTTGTTTTAGAAACTTCAGTGATAAAACTATAAAGCTCATCCTGTTCTAATTTTTGATTCTGAACTGGGATCATGATCGTTCCGGCAGCATATTCATCGCCTTCAAAGGTAAACTCTTCCATGGAAACTTTGGCGCGAAGACCTTTCTCCAGGATCATATTCAGAGCTTTTGGAGCAAGGTAACTGTGCCAGTCCAGCAGGTAGGCATAAGAACTATTATTAGGTTTCTCTGGTGCAGGTATTTCCAGTTCCTGGATCTTCTCTCCGGCATTTTTCATCGCAATATCTTCAGAAAAATCAAGATTGAACGCTAAAGGGAATGTCCATGCAGATATATCGTAAAACAGGCTATCCTGAAAATCCGTTCTACGTTCGAACATGGCTTTTAATAGTCGGTGTTGCCTTTGATTCTTAGGTACTACATAAGAATTACCTTTTTTGAATGTCAGGCCCACTTCCGTAAAATCTTCATCAACTTTGTGAACTTCGATCTGGTGGCGTTTCAATATTTTTGCAAGTTCATAAGCCTTAATAGGATCATGTTCGCTACCAAAAGCATATGCACCGCTAGAAGCACTATTTCGAGACTCTTTGAAGAAATCACGTTGATAGTTTAGCAATTTTTCACGCATGTTTTCAGCAGCTTTTAAGGTTGAAAGTGCCGCTGTGAATTGATTGCGGATCGTAAATGGAAATGTAAGAATGCCATTATCAGTCTCCTGCGCGTGGCCCCGAGAACTTCCCTGTTCGAAAAGAATTCCTATACTTCCATTAATATCTGGGAAGGTAGAGCCTTTTCCGTAGTAGAAATCGTCGTAATTTTCTTCGGTATAATACAGAGATCCAATTTTATCGAATGCCTTAGCATGATACGTTCCAATTTCTTTGGTCAGATCCTGGTTTAGCTGCGGAGTAAGTGGGTGTGTACGTGAAGGAATTCCAGGCTGAAAGAAGAAGGATGAATTTGATCCCATCTCATGATGATCTGTTAGAACATTAGGATACCAGTCATGAAATGTTTTGATCCTTGCCTGGGACTCCGGTAATTGCACAGGTAGCCAGTCACGATTCATATCGAACCAGTAATGATTGGTTCTGCCGCCCGGCCAGATCTCGCTGTATTCCCTGTCCTGTGGATCTGGATTGATGTTTTTGCTCTTATTCGTATTTGCCCAGTAAGCAAATCGTTGAAGCCCATCTGGGTTGAAGGCGGGATCCAATAGAATTACTGTGTTTTTTAAAGTTTCTTCAATTTCGGGACCTTCAGCTGCGGCAAGATAATAAGCGTAAAGGAGGGCAGCATTGGATCCACTGGCTTCATTCCCATGGATGGAGAATCCCTGGTTGATCACAACGGGCATGTTCGACAGGTCTTCCGAAGAATTTTCAGAGACTAAACCAATATGTTTTTTTCTGATTTCTTCAAGATTAGCAATATTTTCTTCTGATGAAACAGTAAGCAGGATCAAAGGCCTACCTTCATAAGTAGTTCCACGGTTTTCAATTTTCATTCGGGGAGAGGCCGCTGCCAGGGTATGCATATATGAAACCAGGCGGTCGTGGCTTACATGCCATTCGCCGGGAATAAAACCGATATTCTCCTCAGGCGTAGGAATAGATTGGTTATATGAAATATCAGCAGGTAAATAGTAGCTCATAGACAGATCATCCTCCTGAGCGAGGCTTATCTGGAATACTAGAAAAAGAGAAAAAAGTAATAGTTTGCGCATTGGTTTATTTTTGAAAAACCCTAATATAAAAAAAACCGTCCTGATAGGGACGGTTTGTATAGTGTATAGACGTTTGTTTTGTCTAGATATCATCAAAACTTACATCTGTAAATTTCTCTGCTGCCGGAGATGCTGTTTGCTCAACTGGCTGCTCATCATATTCTTTTTTGAAATCTTTCTGGTGACGTTCGCTGATCACTTCCTCACCTTTTTCATTAACGATAAAGTTCGTCATTTCCTCAAGGATCTCTCTAAATCCATCAAAATCTTCTTTGTATAGGTAGATCTTGTGTTTTTTGTAGTAGAAAGAACCATCGTCGTTCGTGAACTTCTTACTCTCTGTAATCGTAAGATAATAATCATCTGCACGGGTACTTCTTACATCGAAAAAATAAGTTCTTCTTCCTGCTCTCAAAACTTTAGAGAATATTTCCTCTTTCTCCATCATTCCCTTGTCGCTCATAAAATAGATTCTTTAATGGTTGTTATTAACGAGCTCAAAAATCTAAAAATTTTTAACATCTAGCAAAAAATTTTCACATTTCTTTTTCATTTAGCTGTTTAGCGTAGAGTTCTTTGTAGTATCCTTCAGTAGTAATCAGTTGCTCATGACTGCCTTCCTGTACTACCAGTCCGTCTTCAAGGATAATGATCCTGTCAGCATTTTTAGCTGAAGAAATTCTGTGACTCACGATGATCGTGGTTTTTTCCTTCGTTATTTCGAAGAGATTATTCAGTATTTCCTCTTCAGTTTCAGTATCTACAGCAGATAAGCAGTCATCGAATAATAGAATTTCGGGATCATGTATAATTGCCCTCGCGATAGACACACGTTGCTTTTGTCCACCAGAAAGTGTGATTCCACGTTCACCTAGAACAGTATCGTAGCCTTTGCTGAAGCCCTCAATATTTTTATGTACGGAAGCATTTTTTGCCGCTGTAATAATTTCTTCTTCGGAAGCATCTGTTTTTCCGAATTTGATATTATTTCTAATGCTGTCACTAAATAGGAAAGCATCCTGTGGGACGTAACCAATATTTTCCCGAAGACTTTCCAGATTCACGGTATCAATTTTACGACCATCGATCAATAATTCACCCTGATCAATATCGTAAAGACGACCAATCAATTCCAGAATGGTAGATTTTCCAGAACCAGTCTTTCCAATCACCGCCAGTGTTTCCCCCTTTTCAACTTTAAAACTTACGTTCTTAAGGGCGGTAATATTTGTATCATCATAAGTAAAGCTTACATTCTTAAATTCAATACTACCATTGATTGCATCCTGTTCGGTCTTAGGATTGGTGATTTCAGGTTTTTCACTAAGAAATTCATTGATACGCTCCTGGGATGCTTCCGCCTGCTGAACCAGGGAGGTTACCCATCCAATGGCTGCAACTGGCCAGGTTAGCATATTTACATAAAGTATGAATTCTACCAGCACGTCGATATTTTCGATCTCTCCGGAAATGATCTGTCGCCCACCAATATAGATCACGATAATATTACTAATCCCGATTAAAAGGATCATAAGCGGGAAGAAAAATGCCTGTACCTTTACCAGGTCAATATTCTTATCTCTGCTACCGTTAGAGAGCTCAGTAAAGTTATGGTTGGTTTGAGGTTCCAGCCCATAAGATTTTATAACTGCGATCCCGCTAAAGCTTTCCTGGGTGAACGTATTAAGTTTTGAAAGATATTGCTGTACAACCGTACTTCTTTTATGGATAGCTACACTCAACTTATAAATTGAGAAGGCCAGAACCGGCAGAGGGATTACCGTATACAATGTAAGTAAAGGGGCGGCCTGGATCATAAAGATCAAAACCACAACTGTAGAGGTGAATGTCGTTACACTATACATGATAGCCGGACCTAAATACAACCTCACCTTTGAGACATCTTCGCTAATCCTGTTCATTAGGTCTCCCGTTCTGTTCTTCTTGTAGAAGTTTAAAGAGAGATCCTGGTAATGACGATAAACTTCGTTCTTAAGATCATATTCCATATGTCTGGAAACCACGATAAAAGTTTGTCGCATCAGGAAAGTTAGAAATGCAGATATAAGTGTGGTTCCTACTATAAGCAGGATATTGTAAAGGAGTTCATCTTTGAGTACAGAGACATCGGTCACTTCGCCATTGATGTATTCTTCTATTATGACTGTACTTTCACCAATTAAAGGGATGTAGTAGATCCCAAAAATTCTGGCGGCAATCGTAATAACCAATCCAATAAGTAGTTTCCATTTGTATTTGTAGAAATATTTATTGAGATGCTGAAGGTTCTTCATTCAGTGAAATTCTATAAAGTTGAGGATTCTGTAATTTAACACGTTTAGAATCCATGCTTTTTAAATAATTATTATTTTTGCGGCGGATTTTTGACCAAATTCAAAATCTGAATAATTTAAAAATCAACAAATTATGCAAGTTGACGTTCTAAATGCAAATGAACTAAAAAAAGCTGCTCCGGTTTTTGGACAGGTGTCTTTTGACGAACACGAACAAATCGTTTTTTGCAACGACAAAGATACAGGTTTAAAGGCAATAATTGGTATCCATAATACGGTTTTAGGACCAGCTCTGGGAGGAACCAGAATGTGGAATTACACCAGTGAATGGGAGGCTGTAAATGATGTATTGCGTCTTTCTCGTGGTATGACCTTTAAGAGTGCGATCACCGGTCTAAATCTTGGTGGTGGGAAAGCTGTTATCATAGGTGATGCTAAAACAGATAAAACTCCTGCGCTCATGAAGCGNTTTGGAGAATTTGTACATTCTTTGGGTGGTAAGTATATCACTGCAGAAGATGTAGGNATGGAAACTTCAGATATGGATACTGTACGTGAAGTGACCCCTTATGTAACAGGGATCTCAGAATCTCAGGGTGGAGCAGGGAATCCTTCTCCAATTACTGCCTATGGTGTATTCATGGGGATCAAAGCTTCAGCTAAGTTCAAGTATGGAACAGATGATCTTGAAGGTAAAAAAGTACTGGTTCAGGGAATTGGTCATGTTGGAGAAACTCTGGTAGAATATCTAACCGGTGATGGGGCTGAAGTTTATATCACAGACATCAACGAGGACAGGCTTGCAGAAGTAAGTAAGAAATACGGAGCACATATATTTACAGATAGGGATATTTATGCTGCTGATGTAGATATTTATGCACCTTGTGCACTTGGAGCGACGATTAATGATGATACCATAGACAGACTGAAAGTTGATATCATTGCAGGGGCTGCGAACAATCAACTAGCAGACGAGGTAGCTCACGGGCAGATCCTTCAGAATAGAGGTATTGTTTATGCTCCAGATTTCCTTATCAACGCAGGTGGAATTATTAATGTGTATGCTGAATTGGAGAATTACGACAAGCAGGAGATCATGCGCAAGACTGAGAATATCTACAATACAACTTTAAGAATTCTTGAAAAAGCTTCAAAAGACGATATTACTACGCACTTCGCAGCTTTACAAATAGCAAAGCAACGTATTGCCGATAGAAAAAAACAGAATTTAAATTAGTCAGTTCTAATTTATTAATATTTTTGCAGGGCGAAAGCGAAAAGCTTTCGCCCTTTCTAATTCCTAAAAAGTTCTTTTACAATNATGTTGACAAGAAGACATATCAGGGTTAAAGTAATGCAGTCACTGTATGCATTTAACCAAAGCCAGAATGACAACCTTGCCACAGAAGAGAAATTCCTGCTGAAGAGTATGCAGGAAATGTATGACCTCTTTCTGCTTCAGTTGAGTTTGATCACCGAGATAAGAGAACATGCTGAAGTGTACCTGGAGAAATCTCAGCAAAAACACCTTGCTACAAACGANGAAAAAGATCCCAATAGAAAATTTATNGATAACCAGATCTTCCAGATCCTGAATGAAAACGAAAGTATTCAGAAGGCATTAGAAGACCACAAAATTAATCACTGGAAACAGGATGATGAATATGTGGCGATCATCTGGAATGAGATTAGAAACAGCGAGCTTTATTCAGAATATATGAATACTCGTGAAGGCAGTTTTAAAGATGATAAAGAGCTTATTATCCAGATCTTCAAGGAGATCATTGCTCCTAACGAGAAATTATACGATTATCTNGAGGATAAAAAGTTAACCTGGGTAGATGATCTTCCGTTGGTAAATACCGCCGCTCTTAAATTTCTTCAGAAGTTAAAAGAATCTACCGGTAGAGAAAAGCAGATCGCTCGTTTGTTCAAAAACGATGAGGATAGAGAATTCGCCTTAAAATTATTTCAGAAGACCTATCTTAATGATGAGGATCTTTCCGAAGAGATGCTGGGGAAAACTCCGAACTGGGATAAAGACAGGATTGCCGAAGTAGATATGGTTCTTATAAAGATGGCGATCTGTGAGTTTTTAAAATTTAGTAGTATCCCTGTAAAGGTTACTATCAACGAATACCTGGANATNGCAAAGGAATATAGTACTCCAAAAAGTAGCATTTTNATTAATGGTGTGCTGGANAANCTTTCTAAGGAATACCAGACAGAAGGCAAGCTAAATAAAATGGGCAGGGGCCTGATGTAGTAAAGATTTTTTAGTATTTTTACCTATTAGAAATTAAACAAAATAACTTCGTCATGAAAAGAACAATTTTGATGTTTGCAGCTGCAGGGGCTATGCTGTTAACCGGATGTCAAGACAACGCCTCAGATAAAGTAAAAGCAGAAAACGTAGAAGCTTCAGCTGAACGTGATGCGCAGGCGACTGTTTATCCTGAAATCTCTTTCGAAGAAACTGAATTTGATTTCGGAAATATTGCTAAGGGAACAAACGTTGAGCACGTATTTAAATTCACGAACACAGGAAAAGCTCCTTTAGTGATCACCAATGCTTCAAGTTCTTGTGGATGTACGGTACCAACCTATCCTAAGAATGAAACTATCCAACCGGGCGAATCTGGAGAGATGCTTGTAAAGTTCAACGGTTCTGGTAATGGACAGGTAACTAAGACTGTAACAGTATCTGCAAATACTGAAGCTGGAAAAGAACAATTAAAAATCAAAGCTTTTGTAGAAGCTGCGGAAACAGAAACAGCTAGCTAAAAGCATATATGGATCAATTAACCCAGTTTGCACCGATTATATTGATGTTTGTGGTGGTNTATTTTTTTATGATACGACCACAAATGAAAAAAGCGAAACAGGAAAAAACATTTGCCGCTGAACTTAAAAAAGGAGATCGCATTATTACCAAGAGTGGTATGCACGGTAAGATTATTGATTTCAGCGAAAAGAATAATTCGGTAATTATTGAAACAGGCGCCGGTAAGATCACTTTTGATCGTTCATCCATTTCTATGGAAATGAGTCAGAAACTGAATGCTCCGGTTGTAGAGAAGAAATAATTTTCGAANACATATTATNAAACGAAAAAGCAGCTCANNGAGCTGCTTTTTTATTTTTTATAGCGATCATTAAGTCCTATTCCCTGTAAAATGAGAGGTTCGATCTTTTTGATCCTATTTGATCGNGTCGCTTGTTTTTTGGCTTCAGCAATAAATTGAGCGTATTCCTTTTGTTTTCCAGGGCTTAGATCGTGAAATGCTTTNTNTAGTAGNTTATTACTATTCAANGTATTTTCAAGCTCTTCNGGAATTTCAAGCGGCTTTGGTTTCGCTTTTAATTCCAAACCCGCTTTTTGGTTGGCTATCGCTTCTTCAATATAAGGAATAATCGAGGCATTGCTAATATNGTCATTTCGCTCAAACTTGATCTGCCTNAGGGCTCTTGTTTTGCCTTCCTGAGCATTGACCAGTAGTNCTGTGTTCTTCTTGAGAAATACGCCCTGAAAAAACCAGATGGCAATATGGTTTTTAAAAGCTCCAAGACCAATGACATTTTTGCCATCCAGGCTATATACCGGTGCTCCCCATTTNATNGAAGCTGNTAATTCAGTTTGTTCCATTACGCCTATAAGTTGCCTGAGTTGTGCATCCCATTCGGCGTGCAGTAGTACATATTCTTCAATAGAACTTATCTTACTCAATTCTTCTATTCGTATTTCTTAGCGGTAAGTTCCGCNAGTTTTACGATCACTTCNGCNGCTTTNTGCATACTCTCTACCGGTACATATTCATATTTGCCGTGGAAATTGTGGCCACCTGCAAAGATATTAGGGCAGGGAAGTCCCATAAAGCTCAGTTGAGCACCATCTGTCCCTCCACGAATTGGTTTGATGATAGGTTCGATATCCACTGCTTCCATCGCATCACGNGCCAGNTCTACNATATGCATTACCGGTTCTACTTTTTCNCGCATNTTCCGGTACTGGTCNGTAATTTCAATNGTAATCAAGATCCCGNTCATATTGTGAGCAGATCTCACTNGCCAGATCCTGCATCATTTCNTTACGAGCCTGGAAGTGCCCGAGGTCATGATCTCTTATAATATATTCCAGAATAGTTTCCTCTACATCTCCTTTGATGCTACTTAAATGGAAAAAACCCTGCCTGTCTTCAGTATGCTCCGGAGTTTCCAATCTTGGTAAGGAATTGATGAAATCCTGGGCTATATACATACTGTTTACCATTTTATCTTTAGCATAACCAGGATGTACGCTTTTCCCTTCCACTTTTACAACTGCGCGAGCGGCATTGAAATTCTCGTATTCGAGTTCTCCAATCTGGCTACCATCCATGGTGTATGCCCATTCTGCTCCAAACTTTTCTACATCAAATTTATGTGCTCCACGACCAATTTCTTCATCTGGTGTAAANCAGACTCTTATTTTTCCATGCGGAATTTCAGGATTATTAACAAGGTATTCCATAGCTGTCATGATCTCTGTGATCCCTGCTTTATCATCTGCGCCCAGTAGGGTTGTGCCATCTGTAGTGATAATCGTCTTGCCTTTATATNGTAATAAGTCGTCAAAGTATTCCGGAGAAAGAATAATGTTTTTCTCTTTATTAAGAACAATGTCCTTACCATCATAATTTTCGATGATCTGCGGATTCACATTTGTACCGGAGAAATCTGGAGTTGTATCAAAGTGTGAGACAAAACCGATCACAGGAACTTCNTGTGGAACATTTGCAGGCAGACTTGCCATAACATANGCATGCTCATCTATNGTTACATCCTGCATNCCAATAGCTTTCAATTCATCTACNAGCTTATTCGCCANGTCCCATTGCTTCATGGTGCTGGGTGTCGAAGTACTTTCAGGATCACTTTGTGTGTCTATCCTTACGTAGCTTAAAAATCTGTCTATGATATGTTGTTTGTTGGTCATCTTAACTTAATGATTAGGTAAATCTATAATTTATAGAATGTTGCAAATATAATTTTCGAATATCTCTTTTTTCTTAATCTTTTTAAAATAATATGGAAAATCTTGCAGGTTCGTCTTCAGTTTAATTGTAGCCTTTGTATAGTTTAATTTTAAAATTCAGGCTATATGTCTTGAGCTTAAAATGCTAATTATAAATGAGTTATATTTAATGAAACCAAAAAGCCATTATTATGAAGAACTATTACTTTTTAATTTTATCGTTTTTTATATGTTCGGTCTTGCAGGCACAGGATCGGACTATTGAAGGATTAGTAATGGACGAAAACTCCCAGCCGCTCGGCGGAGTTTCTGTTGCTATTAAGGATACCAATAAGGGAACTATTACAGATTTTGATGGAAAATTCATGTTGGAGGCTGAATTTGGTCAAACCTTAGTTTTCACCTTCGTAGGGTATGATGCTCGCGAAGTATTAATTGATCAGGAGCAAATTAATGTCACCATGGTGTCCGGTATGGCGCTAGGAGAGGTAGTTCTTGTAGGTTCGAGAAACCGAAGCCGTACTGTTGTTGAAAGTACAGTTCCTATAGATGTACTCGATGTAAAAGAGATGGCNACCGCAGTACCACAGGTTAATCTTAATCAAATGCTTAATTACGTAGCGCCATCCTTTACTTCTAATACTCAAACTATTTCTGATGGAACAGACCATATAGATCCGGCTTCTCTTCGAGGTCTTGGTCCAGATCAGGTGCTTGNATTAATTAATGGAAAGCGTAGACATAACTCTTCCCTGGTAAACGTAAATGGTACTTTTGGTAGAGGTAGTGTGGGAACCGATCTTAANGCGATTCCGGCTTCAGCCATCAAAAGAATTGAAGTTNTACGGGACGGGGCAGCAGCTCAGTATGGGTCTGATGCAATTGCAGGTGTGATTAATATAGTTCTTGAAGATCAAACAGATCAACTANGTNTGAACGTTACCACCGGTGCCAATTTTTCTAAGAATGCCAATGAGCAAACTGGTGGGGTAGATGGTGAGACCGTAAACGTAGCAGCAAGTTATGGAATAGGTTTAGGAGATAAAGGTGGTTATGTCACATTCTCTGGTGATTTCGATTACCGGGAAGATTATAACCGGATGAAAGAATGGGAAGGGTCTATTTTTAATGCATATAATGCAATTGAAAACCGTGCCGCTAACTCAGGAGCCAATATTGCCAATCTTTCTGATGATCAAATAAAGGATTTTGCTCAGCAGGTTTCTTACTTTACCAACGATTTTCAGGATGATATTAGTAATGCTCCAGATAGAGCTACACTACAGTCACTTCTTGGCCTGGATGTTACAGAAGATGAACTGGATGCTCGTGGTTTGGAGAGAACTGACTTTAATATGAGAGTTGGTCAATCTGGTCTTAGAGGAGGTAGATTTTTCGCAAATATGTCTTTGCCACTCGATGAGGAGGGAACTGAACTATATTCGTTTGCAGGTATAAGTTCCCGTAGAGGAAATTCTGCTGGTTTCTATAGACTGCCAAACCAAAGTCGTACATACACTCCAATTTATATCAATGGTTTCCTTCCGGAAATCAATTCCAAAATTAAAGATCAGTCTTTTGCAGTAGGAGTTAAAGGAGAAATTAGTGATTGGGGAGTTGACTTTAGTAATACATGGGGACAGAATGAATTCCAGTATTTTATTTCAAATACTGCCAATGCATCTTTACAGAGAGCAAGTCCAACAGCATTCGATGCCGGTGGATTCTCCTTTATGCAAAACACTACTAATTTAGATGTAAGCAGATTATTTGAAGATGTTTTTATGGGAATGAACGTTGCATTTGGAGCAGAACATCG
>FUFK010069678.1_pt1 | contig 32331 bp, 38 predicted proteins | sample 1021851 | NCBI WGS metagenome assembly FUFK01 (sample SAMEA51879418, study PRJEB19060) | metagenome | reverse complement strand
GAGATTAACTTGACCATCGTTCTTGGGTCTGTTGGTTCGCTTCCTCTCATCTCTCTTAACTCGGCATCTGAGTATTCGTATACACTATCTTCTGTAGGGCGAATACTGAGTCCTGTTGGATTACTGAGTTTCTGCCCTTGTTTTGGACGTTTATAATCACCATATTTGGTAGTGACTGTTTCCAGTTCTACATTTTTATTTGGTATTAATATGGCACTCTCTCTGGTAAAATCAATCTTACCGTCCTTTGGTTTTCTTTGGAAATTAGCATCATAAATGGCATCAGCGAAGTTTTCGACTGTGGGAGTAACACCCCTCATCCTAGGGATAATCAAGGCTACTCTCTGCTCCTTGTCTCCTATATCCAAAGTGGTGTTCATAATTTTCTCTGCACCTTCCTTACCAAATGGGGAGTCGCTGGCCGCACCTGATTGGAAGTATGTAGATGGCTGGCCTGTGGTGGTCTTTCCTGCCCTTGTCTTCATTCCGACTCTAGCCATTATCTCTCTGTAGTCCTCTTCTGGTAGACTTTCCTCTGGTCTGTCTTCTTCATTCTCCTGAGAGACATATGGAATGTTTCTGAACTCAATCATGTTATCGATGAAATCCTGTCGACTGTCTGCGGCGTAGAATATTCTCTTTAGTTCTTCGGTCTTCAATAACTTGTGGAACTCAACTAGTTCTTTCAAGAACTTATTGAGATTAGACCGAATGCTTGCTTTGATTTCTTTACCTTGGTCTTCTGTAAACTCGTCAGGGTCTTCCGCCTCTGTTAATTGTAGCACACTATCATAGACATCCACAGCAGGAGTATCTCCTGCTATCTTCAACTTCATACTGTAGTTCTTGACGGTTATCTCTCCCTCTGATGGTTGCAGGGAGTCGAATACTAATCTCTGGATGGGATTCATTTCCTCCTTAGATGGAACTGGCTTCTTCAATATCTTCTCAAGCATGGTCTTAGTGATGGTAACGTCCTCACCATCATTCGCTATATCCGATGCAGACTTACTCTTGATTTCTGTTCCATCCGGTTTTACTAATGTGTACGTGCCATCCTTGTAAGTGATGAAGGAGAGAATACTTTCTGATGGTCCGGTAGGGTCTAGTTTATCGGGGTCTAGTTTATCTCCCATCTTAGCCTTTAGCAGTTTTTTGACCTTCTTTGTCTGTTCAGTTAATGCATCTGCAAACTCTTCATCAGACAGGCCTTCTAGATTATCATCTTCACCAGTTACTTCAACTCCTTCCGAGTCATCCTCTATTGCCATATCTGCTTCTAGTTCTCTACCAATGTCAGCCTCTTCTCTAGTTCTTCTTTGTTCTTCGGTTTCTTCCTCTTCCTCATCAACGGGTTTCTTATCCCTAACACCCTTGTTGTTAACTGTCGGATACTCCAATCCCTTCCTGACAACTGGATTGTCCGAGGTGCTTTCACTAGCCATGTATCCATTACTATCCAAAAGCCTGTGAAGGTAGTCCTTCGCTCTAAATATGAGAAGAGTGGCATCCCCCTCTGTTCTTATGTCGATATGCTCTATTATCTCCTTGTAATCCCTAGGGGGTGCTAGGTTCTTATTGCCCATCATGGCTCTTGCCAATGACGTTCCCAATAGGTCATCAGGCTCATCTGTCATCTGACCTAGAGGCAATTGCAGTTCCCTGCGAAGTTGACCTTCGCTTCCTAGTTGACCTATAGTGAGATTCAACTTACTCAATTGCTCAACGTTTTCATCGTCCTCATCTAGATACTGTTTGTCAGAAGCCATTTGTATGAGTTCAGGTAATTTCATACCCTCTAGGTCATCTATGAATTTCCTCAAAGCCTTCCGATAATCCTTAGCAAGAAACTCCGCTCTGTCTTCTTCCTTCAAACTCTTCTGTGTGAGGTATAGTATCTGAGAGTGCTTTCTGATTGCAGTTTTCATTTTTGTTTCTCTATTCCTGCCTTTCTGTACATCTCTGAATATCTGGAATGCAACCATTCTCAATGCTTCTGACTTGTCTAGATTCTCCTTGGCACTAGCGTTGTAGTTGAATATCCCATAGTTGTTACCATCTACTAGATTGAGATTGACGGAGGTTTCTCTCTTAATCAATACCATCTACTTCACCTAAGCAAGCCACTTTGCCCAAGCAATACCTTTGCTCATTGCAGAGGCTAAACCTAGACCGCTTGCAGGTGGGGTGTATGACATCTGACCAGTGTTGGGGTCAATCCAATACGGATTGTTCATGTTATCATAACCAGCAGGGGGAACCGGATATCCCGATTGGTTGTTGAATGCCATTTGCTGTTGCATCATTGCATTGTTCATTCCGACTGCGGCACTGTTGCCCTGTATCATTGATGGGTCTACACCACCCGGATTGGTGACCCCCACACCACCCATTGACATTTGTTGCTCTTGAGGCATAGTAAAGCCTTGAGATTCTAGGTATTGTGTCTTAGCCATTCTTCTCTGCATGATGACTTCTGAGTTTATCGCAGACGCGAGTAGCGTTTGCAAGTCTAATTCGATGTTTGCTTGNGTTATTCCATTTAGATTAGCAACTGCATCGTTACTTAGAGACAGNTTNCCATTGCTNGCAGAAACGAATTCTAGNTTNGTCAGTATCTCACTNACAGTCTTCTGNACNACATCTCCNACNAATTGNGATAGNGCGGCTAGGAATGCCTCACCGTGNTANTGGAAGAAGTCCTCTACATGGTTCTCTTGTAGTGTCAACAAGTTGTTCATTGTCTTGAACTGAGCCTGTTGATTACTCTGCATCGTATTCATCAAAGAAGAATTACTTGTTCCAAATAGTCCCATTATTGCTCATCCCCCTCTTCTACGGTGACAACCTTAGCCCCTTCAGTCAATAATGTTTTCACCCTCTTATTGATTGCGTCACTTTCAATCACTAATCTGAACAACTCCTCTTCTCTAGTTTCCTCCTGTGCTTGTGGGGGTTTGATTGTCCAGCCACTACTTGAGAGAGAAGCGATGTCACTTTCTTTCAGTGTGGTTAATGGGCCAGTAACCATATTCAATGGATTGAGGGATGACACCGATGGTGCTTTGGGAACATACGCACTGAAAGAAAGACCATGTTCCTCTGCTAGTATCTGTTGCTCTAACATCTCATATTGCCTGTGTATTGCCGCATGTTTCTCACAGTACGTTCCTCTCATTGGATATCCCTTGCGAACCTTGTGTAATGGGAGTGGCGGTCTTAGATTGTCACCTGCTTCCCAAACCTTGTGAGTTCCGCATACTACACATCTNTCTTTGATGTTGTATGCAAACTTGTATGGTACTTTCAGGAATGTCTTGGTTTCTGGTTTCAGAATCTTGGTTATTTCTTTGAGTTGCTTCTTTGGTTTGGTATTCTTGTACTCATAGGTCATTATAGAACCGGGCGACCTAGCCGCTTCGTATCTATCCATGAAGGCAGTATTCGTTACAGATGGGGTAGTTGCTCCAATTAAACTGGGTGGCTGAAATGACATTGACATTATAACACCGAATTAGTAGTCCTTTATCATAGTTAGGACTCCTCTGTATACCATCTCAGAGTCCGATTTGGCACTTACTATGTATTTGTAGCAAGGAATTCCCTTGTCGTTCAATCGTTGAATACCATCTCTGAATGCTGAGAAGATAGGATGTTGTTCTATTGGTCCGTCATGTTTGTACTTGTCTTTCCATAAATCATACTTGTTAGCCCATATTCCTACTGCGATAGGATAGTCTGCTTCTCGCTTCTTTTTTCTTTTACCATTTACATCCCACTCAGTCGCACAAATCGTATCTACTAGGAAAGTCCAACACAGTTGTTGCTCGATATCGAAGTGCTTGTCCATATGCCTGTCGTCAATCATGAATATGATGTATTTCACTTTGCGACTTCTCATATCGCGAATCCAATCGTTCCAATATGTCGTCTGTCCGCCAATATCAGCAGTCTTCACTGTATGTGCATCACCATCTAGTTTGACGTATTTCCTAGTAGCACGTTGTAGTCCTACTGTTCTAGTTTTGATGTCTGGTACATCTCCTCTAGTTCTCAATTGGTGATTGAGGGTAGTCTTACCCGCTCTGGTCGCTCCATATATTCCAAAGTTTATGGCGTGGACTCTTTGGTATATCTTGTTAAGTCCCTCGACAATAAGTATGGCGAATCCCGCCATCACTGACAAGGTATCACCACAGATGATTCCAGAAGTCTACTGCTCCGTTCCAAGCGATAGATAGGGTATTCACACCTGCAATAGCCATTGCCTGTCCTACAACAAAACTAAAGGTGCAAGCAATTGCACCCCAAAACCAAAACCTAGCCCTTAGAAACCAGATATCAGCAGAATGCGCTCTTTGTAAGTCATATGCGAGAGTTGACTCATCCATTCCAAATAGGATTTCGCTGACCACTCACATCACTCCCTCACTGGTTCTCTATGGTTAGGAAAGAGGGACTGACTCCTTGCTCCTCTGCCTTGATGGTTGGTAGGTTCTGGTCACCATACAATGCGGGTGTTACCGCATAGTTAGTGTTGAACTGCTTGAGCGATTCCTTCACTCTGCGCTTGTTCTCTTCTTCTCTCTGCTTTCTACCCCAATATCCGTCTATTGCTCTTCTTAGTAGGAAATCCTCGATGTAATCACTGATGAAGACATCGAATAACACCTTCACCATTAGTATAGCACCGATGGTACTAATCCCAAACAACACTGCATGTGCCTCTGCTCCATATGGGAAGGATATTCCATATTCAGCATATGCTAGTACATTCACTCCGCTCACTGCTCCAACGAACAGTATCGCCATTATCATTCTCGTATCATTTTCTAAACTTGGCATAATATCACACAAAGGTTACCGTTACCGCGCAAGAACCACTACCTGTTATTTCAACCCATAGTCCCTTAGCCGCTACTACCCCATGCATGTCATACTCTTGGTTGAACACGTTAGTACCGCTATTGTCCGAGCGAGTGTTTATCCTGACAATCTCCACATCCCCCGAAGCACTAGCATCACTGCTATCGAACACCTTGATGACATTCGCGGCATTTGAGTTTGATGTCACGTGGACGCTAACTAACTTGGTTCTCTGTGAGGAGACTAATGTACTAGAACTAATCACTCCACTCGATAAACATCCTGAAACTGCCATAATCACTCACTCTCCACTAGTGCTTTAATGAGGTCTGCCTTTTTGCCCTTCACAGATATTCCTCTTTCGTCCAATAATTCTTGAAGTTTCTTCACCGTTAGTTTTTCTAAATCAGGAGGCAACGGTCCAACCTCTTTTTTTGGTTCTTCTTTCTTCTCTGCAATCTTAGGTTTCTTACTAGAGAACATAGATTTCCTAATGGAGAGTTTCTCCTTCAACTCATCATCAGTACGAGTATTCGTCACCATCTTGAGAGTACCTAACTTATGTTCTCCTAGCAGTGAGAAGTCCTTACGGTCCTCATCAGTGAACTTGTAGTCCAAACTGTACATGATGCTCACTGCATAAACCAATGGTACGTCAACATCTTCCTCATATGTTATTTCGTATGTCTTACCACCTAGTACTCTTACTAGAGGGCCGTCTAGTTTCCTTTCTTTCAACCTAAGTTTAACCATATTTACACCCATTAATTGGGGGTAGCAACCCCCTTCCTGTTGCTCTAGGAAGAGGGCCGCTACTTTATGTTTTACTCAAAGAAGCCCGTATACTCGGACTCTTACCATGTTGACTGTTGTAGCACTACCTGCGGTAGCCGAACCACTTGACGCAACCGTTGCGTGAAGTTTGAACGATGTTCCAGATTCGTAGGCTCCTGTTGCGCTAACTTCTACGTGTACGTTGTCAACAATGACATTCGTGCCTGATTCCTCTCTACCAGTAATCAATACCTGATGTATGCTAGATAGGCCCAAAGATGCCGCCGTGACCACTTCTCCGCCAGTTGTGTATGAAGTGACGTTGCATAGTGCGTCCACATAGTACTCATCACCGTGAACCTTGGGGCCAGTAAAGCCCTTATGGTCTTCGATTAAAGTAACTGTAACTGCCACTTAATCACCTCACGCACTCTTTAGGTTGGTAATCTTACCCTGTCCCTTGAAGAAGGAGCAAGCAGTCTCGCCCATTGTTCTGTACAGCCCTTGGTTACCCAACTTGCCAACACCGAATGGGTTGCCGTTGGAGATACCATCCTCAAAGTACTGAGTAGGCTTCATCACTGATAGCCACAGATGGTCAGTGTCTAGCAGTAGGATGTCAGTCAGCCTGTTGCTTGTTGACAGACCAGTTGATGGCATGTCCTTTGCTGGGATGATGGGTATGTCGTAGTAGGTTGCGACTCTAAAGCCGACCTCTGCACCCTTTGGACCCCTAACGCCGTTGTGGGTTGGGACAATCTCCTTCCTGTCCATGAACCTCTCTTGGCTCTGTAGTAGGTCAGATATGTGCTGGATGGTATCGTATCCAGTTATCATTACCTTGGGGCTTCCACCGTTCTGCCTGATTCTCCTAATCATGTCGTTCAGTATGGAGAGAGTCAGAACCCTTGCGGTTCCATCTGCGTATCCAGTACCGAAGTCAACCTCTGCATCTAGGAAAGAGGCAGTTGCGGTTGCAGTCTCGCTTCCGTGCGAGCCTCCGATTGCTACTGGCCTTACATCTCCGAAGATTCTAGTTAGTTCAGGGGATACTGCTGGCGTACCAGAGTCATCTGCTCCTAGTTCGGTAACGTTGTCTAGGTACATCTGACCAATCTCTTCTGCTGATGAGACTATCTTGAACAGAGAAGTGTAGTTCCTGTCAGGGTTAGTTGCGCCCTGTAGGTCACTCATCTTCTCAAGAGGCATCAGTAGCATAACGTTCTGCGACTCTGCGTGATGCTTACCCATGTCCTCACGGACAATAGCCCTGATGTCACCAACACCGTCGTCAATAGCGGCTAGTTCCATACCAAGTTCCGAGAACTCAAACTTGTGAGCAACGGTCTTTGGGCTGATGTAGAGTTTAGCATACTCAGGTGCTAGTGCAGAGATGTTGCTAAGAGCCTCNTTCTCAGGCACTCCACCAATNAGGTCAGCCTTTGGTGCGGCNGAGCCAACNGCTCCTGCACCAATTCCGAANGAACTTCCAGAGCCACCTTGAGGTCGGCTCTTTAGCACTCTCCACCCGCTAGAGGTGTATGGCCTCTTAGCCATAATCGATAGCGCGTTTACCTCTTGGTTTAGCATCGACCAAACTTTCTGTCCATAGAGAACGTTGTATAGGTCGCCCAAGTTAGAGGCCGCACTGCCACTAAACGGGTTTCCGGAAGCGTCGTCGTGAGGAGTTCCAAATCCTCCAACAATTCCGGCACTCTTCAATAGAGCGGAACTTCCACGTAGTCCGTAGGTTGCCGCTTCTAGGTCTTTCATCGTCTTAATATATCCTGTCATCTTTCATCAACTCCTAGTTGCCCCTCGTTAGGTTGTGGATATCATCCCATGACATCTCTCCGGCTTCCTCAACAGTTGTTGGGAATCCTTCGGGGATGCCAAAGGCGACTTCCTGTGCCTTACGAATATCATCATCTTTCTCGGTAAGAGACTTGCGTAGTTCTGCGAACTCAGCCTTTAGCCCAGCAACATCTTCGCGAGCATCGTACTCTGCTCTCTCTGCTACGGACTTCTTGACTTCAAGTTCTTCGGCAAACCTGTCAGCAAACGTCTTGCTCAGGTTATCATAGGCCAACTTCTCTAGTTGCTCGGCCTTGTATGCCTCGTATGCCTTCTCGACATTCTCAGCAGACAAATTGAGGGTAGTGAAATCACTGTCCTCTAGTCCCTTGCTAACAGAGAGAGCCTTTGGAGAAGCCTTGGGGTTTCCACCAGAAACAACTTCCTCTCCGGCTTCGTTTCCTTCAGCCTCGGTAGGTGCGTCATCTCCGCCGGGAAGACCCTTCTTCTCGCCGTCCATGTCCTCTTCGTCATCTTCCATTTCCTTCATTTCCATGTCTTCCATGTCATCTTCTCCTCTGGACATCTTATCCTCTTCCATTTTGTCCTCTTCTTTCATGGTGTACATATCTTCTTCTTCATCTTCTTCCTTGGTGATTTGTCCGACCTGCTTCATCAAGTCGTTCAATTCCTCAAGTGCCTTTTCCAATTTTTCACTCATTTGTTTTTCACCTCCAACATCTTGTTTCAAAATGTCGAATTTTGCTTCTGGATTAATTCCCTTCTCACAGATTGTGACTTCATGTAGTTCCAAACGGTCTATCTCGTTGTACTCCCCATGTTCGTCAGATGTTCTCTGCTTCTTGGAAATTGCCTGTCCTCCTATACTAAATGACCTAAGTGTTCCTTTTCGGATGCCTCTTGAAATTTCTTTTGCCTTTTCTATGTCATCTCTCATTTTGATTACGACATAGAACCCAACGTCATCTACCATAGTCTTGTGTAGATTTCCGTTTTTGTCTCGATATTTCTCGATTACCTCCCCGACTTGAACATTTGAATGATTTGACATCACGTTTCTGTACTTCTTCTCTCCCATGTATTGTTTAACTGCTTCATCTAATGCACTAAGGGTAATCATGTCGTTTTGCTTATCGACCATTTCTATTGATGCATATCCTCCTATGACCAGTTCATCTGCTTTTAGAATCGTAAATTCATTGTTATTTTCTGCCTTTAGTAGCATGTCTCCTGAAACTAACACTCCCAAAAGTGTAAAGTCTTACTATTTAACATAACATGCAAAATTACTCTGGAAGTTCTAATTTTGCATATTTGTCTTCTGTGATATCCCACAGATTCTCATCCGAATCTAGGTCTAACATCTCTTGCTTCTTACCAGTCCAAACCACCCAAGTTTGCTTCTCATCTAGAGGAACGACTCTAACATGGAATCTAGTATCGAACTTGTCTCCTGTAATCTTGTATTCGTGATAGCCCTCACGTTGAACTCCTAATTCGACATCACCAGAATCTATCTCCTTTCTATGTGGGCCTAAATCCTTACCGACAATAGCAGGGAACTTCTGTGACTTACCGAACAAATCGTATACGTCATCTAGTTCTGTAATATCAATCATCCAGAAGTTCCTAGATTCACCTAATTTCAAGATGAAGTCCAGATTACCATCTTCTCTCAACATAATGCTGAACCTACCAGAGTCAACCTTGGAAACCTCTGGTTCCTCAACGTCCTTCTCCAATACGTCATCTAGTGCTGTGAACTTGTTAGGGTGATGGTATCTCAGACTCTCCTGCTCCTTCATCCAGCCCATGAGAGTCTCATCAGAGGAGTTGAAGACATCCTCAAATATCTCTGGATACTCTTTCTTAACGAACTCTACTATCTTACCAAACGGTGTCTTGTCGTTATCGTATGTCTCTATTATTTCATTACGGATGGCAATTCTCAACTCAGACCTTCTTGATTTTACAAGAGACTCCATCTCCTTCTTCCAGACATCTATGTTGTAAAGGGCATTCTTAGCCATTAGGGAATCTCCATTAAACCCATAGATTGTGAAGCCGTCAAACTCACTCTTTGCAATCACCTCGGCCTTTCCATGTATCCCATCGGTGATGAAGAAACCTTTCTTGACTGTCTTTTTACTATCCTTAGATTGAGTCAGACCACTGACTAATTTGAATGGATTCAGGCTACTAATTGCCTCACTCGCATCAGAAGTCAAAGATTTCCTAGTNTTGGTTGCAAGTTGCTCCAATGTCTCTACCTTATCAGATGAATCAACCTCTGGTATNTCTATCAGTTTAGCAGAGTANANNGTGAAGCCCTNNTTGTTCTTCTTNACCTCATCGACNTTGACTCTGACTATGCTACCGACATCTACATTCTCCTTCGTATTCAGTGCTTTGCCAACCGGAAGATACTCCTTCTCATCATACTCAGTGGTCTTGTAGGTTCTCGCAACCTCAGCAGTGACAGGGCCAACACCTAGNGTGTATGACTTCATACCGCTCTTGGTTGATTTCTTATCTAGGACTATAACATCCAAGTCAACGAACTTCTTCCACTTAATCCACTTCGGATTCTTTCTGTTTCCTATGTAGTAGGTAGACTCTAGGTCTTTTATCAGGACACCTTCGGAGGCAGGTAGTTCCATTATGTCCTTGGCATACTCACCGACTTCCTTAATTGAATCAGCCATTCTTGTATCTTTCTTAGATGGAAATGCAAGTACCTCAGAAGAGTGTTGACTGAATTGATAGAGAAGAGTGTTGATTCTCTCTCTCAGAGGTTCGCTGTGTAAGTCGGTTCCCTCATGGTGCATGATGTCAAACACATGCGCTCTGAGTTGTCCTCCCTTCTTCTTCTTGAATACGTGAGTTATCGTATCTGCTCTATGCAATGGCTCGTCACCATCGAACAGAACAAGTTCACCGTCTAGTATACAATCACCAAACTGCTTCTCCTTTAGTTTCTTTACTTGCTCCTTACATGCTTCTGATATATCCTTCTTGTTGTATGAGTATACCTTGATGCTCTCTCCTTTCTTGTGGAGTTGGATTCTCATTCCGTCATACTTCTCCTGTACTAGAAAATCACCAGAAAGACCCTTGATGCTTTCCATATCCTCTAACTCAAAGATTCGATACATTGGCTTGTTAGGAACTATGAAATCAATCTCAGCCTTCTCCTCATCGCTCTTCTCTTCTTTTTTTATATCGACTTCCAGTAGGTTGTCCCATCTAGGCTTCTCGTATTCTCTGAGGAACATGTCCTTCAAGGTCTTCAATCCGTTCTTGACCTTGGATTCTATTCTCTTGTTGTCCTCATCCTCCTTGCCATAATGCTCTATGATGTAGAGTCCCAAGTCATCCTCATCCAAATCGAGTCCCATGAAACCATCAGTTATCTCATCGGAGTCTAGGTTCTTTGTATCCCATGCCTTGTCAGGCAATGCTTTGGAATGTGAACGTAGTGCGTAATGCAAGAATGCAATTAGGACAGACTCGTTTTCCAACATCGTAGGTATTACATCATCTTCTCCGAACTTCTTGGAGAACGGGTCAGTCACCTTATCTGACCTGAATCTCATGTCCTTGATGGCTTCAAACAGTTTCTTTGCCTCAACTGATTCTGGTTTCTTGGCTCCCTTGTCAAAGACTATCTTCTCATCGACATAATCCTTCAACTCAGAAGAGAAGTCACTCAGAGAATCATACTGTTCTTTGATGTATTCCACGCTCTCTGCCCAATCATCCGAATACTCCGATGGATTGTTCCTAGCAGACAGGTATGCATATCGAACTTTCTCAAAGAAATCCAAGACCTCTTTCGTTAGGTCTTCTGTCTCCTTCTCAAATTCAAGTCCGGATATGGGCATTCAACAACATGCCCCCTTAGTTAGTACCACCAGCAAGTCCGTATCCCGAATTAATGTCATCAGTTGAAACTGGATTGTCCACCTTCTCCTCTGGTGGATTCTTGTTGGGCCTCTTTACCTTGACCTCTTCACCCATCACAGGGTCTTTATTCTCAAGGATGCCTAACTTGTTCGCTTCCTGAATTACTTTCTTGGCCTTGTCTATCGTTGCATGGACAAGCATCTCTTCCTTGTTTATTTTCTCCGGCATCTAATCACCCCATTGTCTCGACTATCTTGTGTATGTCTTCCCAATCCATCTTTGCTATGACATCGCCGCTTGGCATATCATCGTTGTTACCCATAGATGGAGTCGGGGAGTCTGCGACAACGAAGCCTGACTTCATCAGTAGGTTGTCCTTGTTGTACACTGCTTGTTCTAGATTCTTCACCTTGTCTACTAGTTCTTTCAGTAGAACTAACATTTCATTTTGTTCTTCGCTCATTTCATCATCTCATTGTAGTAGTACGCTTACTTTTCCTAGTGCATCGCTGAGTTGTTTCATTTCATTAGTGCCATAGTCCTCAATAGACTGTCCACTTTCCATCATCTCTTGTAATTCCTCTAGTTCACGAATAACATTGGCAATATCTTCCTCCAAGAAGCCCTTAGCCCTGTTATACTCGGCGATTCTGTCAGAGTTTTCTCTGTCCATATTTGCGGCTGTGCCATCCATGTCACCTGCAAAATCATCAAATTTCAATACTTCTTCCCAACTCATCTTATTCACCTCATGCTTGACTCGCAGGTGGGCCTGTGTTGTCACCCATCTTTCTATTGTGTTCTTCTTGACTATGCTGACGCGCCCTAAGTCTGCTTACTTTTCCTAATCCGCGACATAAATCACATGTCTGCATTCCGGGATTCTTGCCAGCATCACCAAGATACATCTTAACTGGCCGTCCTCCTAAAGTTCCACTACCACCACATTTGGGACAGGTTACCATTTCACCCATTGTTTTCGGGTTTATCGGTTCTTCTATTCTAAACTTCAATACGTCTTTCCACGCCATCTTACTTATCTCCCTTCTTTCTCGGATATATCTCTTCTCTAATCTGCAAATAGAGTGTCTCGTAGTCCTTCCTTAGTTCTGCGGCAGAAGCCATGATGTCTAAATTCTTTTCCTCAAACTTAGTGACTTTCTTCTGTAGTGATTTATTTGACTTTACGAAATCAACACCACTCAGTTCGTCTATCAGGTCAGATAGTTTGGTCATGTCCTTGCCAAACATTTCGGTTGGTTGTGAGGCTTGCAGTAGTTTCTTGATTTTCTTCTTCTGCTTGTCACCCATTTTATCTAGAACAGAATCGGCTTTGAGAATAGATTGCCAACCCATACTTGTCCCACCCTCATCTCGCTAATTAGCCTTCTCTCATTTTTGACTGTAGTTGTTGAGTCGCCATGTCCTCTATTTGTGCAAGACTCATTTTGGGATTCTTCTCTCTCAGTTGCGCTACGAGTTTCTTTTTCTCTTCGGCTATGGTTCTAGCAGATTGCTCAGTGCCTTTCTTACGCCTTCTTAATCTAGGTTCATCTTTGGCTTCATCACGTGCTTCTATGTAATCATCAGGATTGTCAACCATTTCCTTTAGTTTATTCATAGCATCATTGTATTCAACTATGACCGCCTCAGTCTCATCTACTTCTAATGCCTCATATTCTTGTTCTACCAACCTTTGACTTTCATCTATGGCATCGTCCAAGTCGAAGTCAATCTTAGTAGCATGTGAAAGTAAGGCTTGCTTCAATGAGCCTCTGAATGGAGATTTGCCTTTCTGCTCTCCAATAGGAACGGACTCAATCTCATCTAATGCCTCTTCAAAATTTTCTGCTATCCTCTGAGAATCTCTAGCATATTTTTTTGCCAGTCCTTTCACTTTTCTATCTTGTTGGGTTTGTGCTGTCGTTGTGGTAGCACGTGGCATTTGCAAATCCATACTGAAATTAGTCTTGAGTGTTTTCAGTTGTTCTGTCATCTTCTTCATTTCTGCATACTTTTTACGACCCATCTGGTCTTTGCTACTTACTTGAAAGTAGGCAACCACATTAGCAACGCTTTCTAATTGTGCTTCGATTAATTCTCTTGCTCCTTTGACCTTCTTACGACCGTCAAGGAGTTTTACGTTGTCCTCAATCTCATCTTCTAAGAAAACCAAAGTTTTCCTAAGTGTGTCATAACGAGGCTTGTTCTTAACTAGAGTCTCAATTGTAGTTGATTTTAACCCACTTCTGACTTTATCTGTTGATACCTCCTGTGCGAACCTGCCTTTTCTCCTAGCGACATCTATCTCCTTCACCTTCCTTGGTGGTTTCATCCTGTCCTCGCCAGCCGATTCCATTAACTCCTTCATCATCTCAGTGGCTTCCATACCATTTGCATCTTCTCTCACTACTGGATTGTCCCATGAGGTTCCGTTCCACTCACTGTCCTTGGTGATGAACAACTCACTCAGGTCTATGGCATCCTTCGCAACTTTACCCTTGTAGAGTAGTTTCTTGAGTAAATCCCTTATTTTTGGAGATATCCTCTCGTATGCCGCAACAGCCTCCCTCTGTAATTTTCTTTCTCTACCTGCCACGACTTTCCCTGACTCTGGTGCTGATTCATATCTAGCCTGAGCGTTCATTGCTCTCTTGACAGTTTCAATATTCTCTTGTCTGGTTTTTGACCTCTCTGAGAACTCTATGATAATGTCCCTGCCACTTTGTTTTATGGCTATGCCCTTTACTCCAAACTCCTTGCTCAGATATTTTCTTATTTCAGTCTCAACACCTTTCCTACTACCAAATTTTTTATCTGGTTCAATGCCTCTTCTTCTCAGATGTGTTACTCTCTTCTTGTCGAATAGTTTGTTTATCAAATCGTTATACTCCTCAACTTCGTTCTCTAAAGTGACCTCAGATTGATTCTTGCTTCTAGCGTCTAGGAACTCTCTTCTTAGATTGCTGTCTTTAATCCAGCGACCTATGACAGTAAAGGCTCCTTCAAATTCTCTTACTTGGCCTTCTTTGAGAGGACCGAATGTTCCCCTGTCTTCTCCGCCAGTAGGTAGCGTTGTACCAGACAAACCTAGGNAAACNGCTTTCTCTACTCTCTTNCTTTTNGCATCTACNTTATCTTGNGGAGGGGCTAGTTTCTCTTGTCTAATCTCCTCAAGTAATTTCAACATCGATTCGTCCTTCGCAAGCATCTCTGCGAGTTTCTTGGATTGGTATTGTGACTTTACCTTCTTGGCATCGTATGCCTTAACATCTTTTAGTATCTCACTCATTTTCTCCTCAAAGTCTTGAAAGACAACTGTGCTATACAGTGTATCTTTTTCATTCGGATTCTTAACAAGGTCTTCTATTGACTCTGGATAATACTTACCAAAGGATTTGCTGTAACCCTCCCAAGCAAATTTATCCTTCTCATACTCTTCCTTGAGTGCTTGGTGTTGCTTCTTTCTTGTTTCAAAGTCTTCGGCAGACTCTTCCTTTTTCTTCTTAGGGGCTTTGAGAGCCTCCTTGGAATACTTGCTCTTGTATTCTAGACGACTGACGCTTTTCTTAAACTTCATTCTTTGGCTTCTCATTGGTGAACCGGGACTTGTTACCTCATCATCCTCATCATCATCTACAAGGTAATCGTAGTCTGCCGTCTTGACATCTGGAAACTTCTTATCTGCCCCTTTGGTCTTCTCTATCCATAGTTTCTTCAATTGATTTTTATTGATTACATCATCGAAATCAATGGTGATGTCACCTATACTCAAATCAGCAACATCAAACTCATCATCGAACAAGTCGTCTTTTTTTGCAGTTAGGTTTCTAATACCCGGATATTCTTTGTCAAGTTCTTCTTTTATTGTATCTTTTATTTTGTCATACTGCTTCTGGTATTTTGGTGGAATCCTTTCTCTACCAGATATTATGTCATCCATGAATGGAGCAGTCTTTCCAGCGATGTAATCCCTAGTCCACGCTTCCATTCTTTTTTCGACTTCTTCATCAAACTTCTTTTTCTGTTCTCCTTCAAGTTTTCCAATAGCAGTCCTAAGTTTCTTGTCGTACTTAGTGTCCGCTTTCAGAAGTAGCATCTCACTCACCTAGAATGGGATGTTCTCTTTTCTGTTCTTGGACTTCTTGGGAAGTATGATTACATCGGGGATGTCAGCAGAGGATGGTATCTTCTTCTCCACTGTGGTATCCTTGTCAATGCCACCAACTGAATAGTCTCTGTTCTTCTCTATCCTGTTTCTCTGCTCTCTTCTCTCTTCTATCCTAGCGGCCTTTAACTCTCTTTCCAATTGTCTTACGCTTTTATCACTCATCTTTTTTCCTCCTTAGTTCTTTGAAATCCTCTGCATCGATGTCTCCATCGTCATCTACATCAAGTTCCTTTTGCTTTCCTTTCAACTTCAATATTTTTTGCCATTCCATATTCCTTCCTCCACGAATAATCTAATTCTTTCATCTNTCTCCGCATTNAATTTGTCAATCTCTTCTTTCCATTTCCTTGCCGCTTCAAGCAGTCTGCTCAACCGNCCCGCCTCTCTGTCCGCCTATCGACATTGCGATTACCTGCCTCCTTCGGTAAACCTGTGAATCTCTTGTCCGGCCCCTCACTCATGCTGGGTTTGTTTCTGCCTTTCACAGTAGCGGGTTGACCTGCTTCCTCGGCTGTCGGTCTACTTCCAGTTTCCATCATCTGACCTAGTTGTGATTGGTCTATGTTCGTACCTGCGTATGGGTCTAACTCAAATCCCTCTTCTGCGCCTTCCTGTGCATTTGGGTCTTCCTTCGGTTCTGGTTTGTAATAGGTGAACCTGCCTTCGTCATCCATGTCAACCTCAAAGCCTAGGTTCTTGATTGCCCCTGCAACGTTGACCTCTATCTCCCTCTTCCTCAGTTTGGCAATCTCATCTTCTTCCTCTGATGGTGGTAACTTTAGATTCCAATCGGTGATACCAAACTCTAGAGTCATAAACGGGAAGACGTAGTTGTTCCAAATCGTCTGTGCCATTTCGACTGCCCTGTTGGTTACGAGTATCTGCATACCCTCATTGTTCAACCCACCACTGGCAGAGTTGTCTGCCATGAATATCTTACTGACTCCGTAGAATGCGGCAATCCTATCTCGCAAGTCCTCCTTGACAGCGATGTAATCCATCTCTTTCAGAGTATTCATAAAATTAATCCACTCAACAGAGCCTTTACCATTCTCTGCTTCTATTCCCATCACTGGTATGAAATGAGGGTCTTGCTCAATCTTCTCCTTGACCCCTCGCCAAAACGACTTCATCGAATCGATGTTCCTAGTCTGCACTGCCAGTAATCCCCTTGGCATTCTAGCCTTGGTGTATGATGAGTTGACGTAGTTCTCCATTGCCATCAGTGTAGTGACGTTGTTCCATAGTGTGATTATCGGTGACGTACCATACAACCTAGAAGGAGAGTACTTGCTGAAATGCAGAACCTCACCTTCGATGAAGTACTGCTCTTCCCCCTTGACTCTGTTGACGTAGTGTACGGGGAACATGGCACTTCCACATACCTCACAACACTCATGCTTGTCTTGTGTAACCTGATTCCTATGTCTAAGACAGGTGAATCCCTTGACCCCTCTTTGTCCGACATCATCTGTGTATAGGTGGAAAGTTACAGGGTCACCTCTGTATATTTCTTTGATTCTGTGCATCTTGATTGTGTTGTTGTTATCCAAGTAGTATTCCTTGACCATTACTAGATATGCATCATCTATGATGTTGAGGTCATCTTCCATCTCCTTGAGTACGTCGATGAATAGTTGCTCTGATTTGTTCACGTGTTGCTCTAGGAACTTCTGTGCGTATTTTAGTTGGTTCTTGTCTGGTTTCCTCAAATCAGTGGAGCCGCAATCCGCACACTCCTTCACTGGACTCTGATGCCTGTTGCCACACTCATTGCACTGAGATACGAATGCCTCTTCCCAAATGTAGCCCCTTCGGAATATCTCCTGCTTGAGTTGAGTAGTACATGTCCTGACAATAGTAGATTGCTTCGCTAGATTGTATATGATGGGAGTAGTGAGAAAGTAAGAGGTATCTTTTTCCTGAATCCCCGGATTGAATACTTGTCTGTCTTCCGGTTTGGGGGTAGTGTCTCTAAATAATCTCGCTATCGAAAATCTTCTTTTTTCTGCCATCAGCAATTCCACCTGCGTCTTGCCGCTTTAGCCTTCTCGCTATAAGTACCATCATCTCGCTTGAACCCCCTTGACCTCGCACAAAATGACTTTCTTCTCTTAGCGGCCTTGCTTCCGGGCTTTAATTTACTAGGCTTAGTAGTAACTGGTTTTTTTAGATTCGCACCAGTCTCACGCTTGAATTTGGCTCGGCCTTTGGCACTCAACCCTCCTGTTCTCGCATGGATTTTTTTGTTGTATCCCTTGAAAGGTTTCTTCTTTTTCTTGAGAATGTCGAACCAATCCATGATATCACCTCTGAGAGAACTTCTTTCCTGTTGGGACATGTTGCTTGCCTTTCTTACGCCCTGCTCTCTTCTTCCTATCTTGATACTTCAACCTAGATTTAGGTGTTCTCTTGTAGGTAGCCTTTGGCATGTACCTGCCTTTTGTTTTGGAAGGTGCTTCCTTTCCTTTCTCCTTTGCACTGTGTTGTTCAGCACTTCCCCATTCCTCGTCCGTCCAAGTTGACAACGACTGTTGTGACTTCGATTTGCCTTTTAGCATGTTGAACCAATCAGTCACGATATCCACCACCTGCTCTCTTGTAGGCTTGGGCTAACATCTGTGCCTTCCTTGCTGACCACTTACCAGCAGGGCCGCCCTTGCTACCTGCTTTGATTCTTTGAAACTGTTTCTTCCTCATACCGGGCTTTGTGTAATTACCAGCCTGATTTACCTTGGACTTGCCCTTCTTCTTCAACACATTAAACCAACTCATGCTAGTACCCCCTCTAGCCTATCCATCTCAGCCATCTTACAATTGTCGTGTAGTTTGGCTACGGTGTCAATATCGATATTGTACTTGCCGAAGTCATATCTAACGTTGTCCTTGTGATTCTCGTACTTCATCAACTTGAACAACTCGTCCTTTCTAGTATTGTACCAATCTGCTTTCTTGTGAGACTTCTTCATCCTTAGTAGTTCAAGTAGTATCTCAGCGTTGGCCTTCTTTAGTTTAAGATGTGGTAGGCACTTGGTAAGAATCTCATTCACATCTGCCGCAGAGTAGAAGTTGAGTCTGTTCACTGGTCTGGTATCCTGCGGTGATTTCTGGTCTAGGTGCAATCTTCCACAGCCGAGTGACTTCTTCATCTCCAACATGAACGCCTTACCGCGATTGCCAGTAGCAATCAATCCAACTCTAGGATTGTAGTTCTTGTCCATAGTGATGTACCCATCAGAGTCTATGAATGCCGCAGTGTATGCGTAGATGTCCTTCTTGATATCATCGTTGAACTTGTAGAAGGAGCCATCCACATGAGTTATGTCATTGCCCACTGCAATCTTGGATATCATGCTGGGAGAGGTTTTCTTGAAGAGTCTCTTTGGCAATCTCTCATGTATCTGTCTAGATGATATGCCCGGTTCCTCAGTTACAGATTTCAGTATATGGTCGAAGATTGTCTCCTTCTGACTCTTTGATATCTTCATGCTCTTTATGCTATGCTTGAACTCCCTCTTCATGCTAGTCATGTCCTTCGTCATCCTAGCATACTCAGGGCCGAAGTCTACATCCTGCTTGTCCAACTTTGTCTCCCAATACTTGCACAGCAAATCGATTGTGTCTCTTCTCTTACTCTCTGACGAAATCAAAGAGAGTTTAATCAAATCAGTCTCAGTGCAATTCATCTCCTTGACTAGAGGCTTGTACTTTGAAATCCAATAGATGTCATCGATGGAAGAATCCAGATGGTCGGAATATGCCTTGATTAGATTGTCGATGGATACTGTAATCGCCTTCTTCTCATCTCCCTTTAGAGTCCTTCTGAAATCTCGTAGGCTCTTCACCATATCAGGAATGTCCTTGCCTTCTATCTCGTACTTCTTCACGTTAGAAGCCAACTCCTTCTTGGCATCGGATAGGGATATCTCAAACGTCTTGGCATAGTCCTTCTCTATTTGGCTATGGTCATTAGTGGGTTGTGCAACAAGCCAACCTCTTTTGAGTTCATCAGTCAGGTCTTTCTGTTGTTCTACCAACTCTTCTTCTTGGTCAGCAAGGGATGCCATCTCTCTGAGTTTGTCTCCCCTTTCACCCATTTTTTCACCTACTAAAAGTTCATCCCTAATACTCCGTTGATAGGATTGTTAATTGTTGTTGCGGGGTCATCGAATATCTCCATGTCATCTAACAGGATGAAAACTTCACCTGAATTGTGAGAAGCGGCAGTGGCTAAAGCCAAACTCATCACCATGTCGTCATGCGCTCCTACACCCTCAAACCTACCAGAACTGGTAATGGAAAACATTGACAATTCCTCAATCAGCATATTCGTAATCTTCTTGCTGGTATTATCCCCATAGGGAAATCGAATCTTCCCGTTCTCTATATTCATCTGTAGACCTAGGATGATTTCTTGCTTGTTCTTCCTAGTGGTGTTGAAGTCTCTGATGTTCAAATCGGATATGCTTCTCAACTCCTGAGTGAAAGCCTTGGCGAATGTGTTTGTCTCATACAGGATGACCTCTGGTTGGAATATCTGACCGATGAGTTTTATCTTCTCGATGTTCTCTCGGAACTCGACGTTCTTTGCTCGGTCAACGTGAACGATTGTCTTGTTCTTCTCCTCATCGACTTCCAAGACTGTGATTACGTTGTAATCACCGTCTGTGGATATAGCCGGGTCAACACCGACATAATACTTGTAGCCCTTGTCCCTTCTGTTTCCTAGTTTGAGAACGTAGTCCTTGTTCTTGCAGTTCTGCACAAACTCAGGATTGAACAGTGCAGTGCCAGTTGAGATGGGAACGCATAGATACTCCCTTGTGAATTTAAGAGAGCCTATCTCAGCCTTTCTCTGCATGAGCGCGTCATAGTCCCAACGCTCAGGCCATAGTGGTTCATTGAGTGAATTTAGACAAGGATACTTCTTGACTGAGTATGCCTCATTCTCCTCCAACTGAGCGAAGATGTCAGTGTAGGTGAATGGCGTACCAATCATCCTGAGATTGGAAGTATGGTGGAGAGTTGGAATCATGTCACCGAAGAACCAATCCGTCACCTTCTGTATCCCTGACATGCTGAACTCCTTCAAGGGGTCGTCAATGATTATCTCCTGCGGGTGAAGTCCACGAATCTGAGAACCAACTGAACGCTCAAGTATCGCATTGCCATTTGTCAGTTGTATGTTCCCAATAGCCCAACCTCTAGTTGGCTTGAATTGTTTCAACGCTGGATGGTTGAAGTACCTGTCAATCTCCCTCATGTGAACTAGGGTCTGCTTCTGGTTCGATGAGATGTATAGCATCTGAAAAGGCGGTTCTTGGAAGACCAAGTTCCAAACTACCCAACAGTGCATGAAGACTGATTTTCCGTGGTCACGACTACAGATAATTACAGTCCTGTCCGTTGACTGCATGGATTCTAGCCATTCTTGCATGTATGTTGGAAACATCATGCCGAGTACGTTCTGGAAGAAGTAAGGAAACGATGTCTTGGAAATCTCCATGTCCATGTCGGACATGAAATCCAAGCCTTCTAGTTCTGTCATATCCTCAACCCCACAAACCAACTGTCTGCGTATCTGACTAGCAATTTCCTAACTGCTTCCGAAGAACTTCCCTTTGCCTTGAGTCGCTCGATGGTATCTACTACATCCTCCGGTACATCATCCTGACCGATGACATTGCCATCCTCATCGAATTCAACATCAGAGAAACCAGCACCATTGAAGATGGGTTTGGATTTTTTGTTTGCGAATATCACGAATGGTTTGTCACCGTGCATACTGACGACATGATTGGCAACTGCCTCACCTGCCTTCTCAGTCTCCTCCTTTGGTAATCCAGTCTCAATACCATAACTTGCTAACCCAGCACCTAGGTACACGTTCTTCCATTCACCCACACCATGAACAGCAATCGGCTTGTTCGATTCAGTATGGTATGCAATCCAATATTGAGGATTCTTCATCTGTTCATAGGGTGACCCGACTAGGAGATTATACCTCTCTGGTCTTCTCTTGTAGTATATTCCCTGCTTGTCGAATATGTCATAGACATCTGCTTCTGAGTACGGACCTCTGAAGTCATTGTCAGTGTATGCCATCTTCTCACCGGAAATTGCCCTTTAGGAAATAGACACTTTCTGGTGATACCCCATGCTTGGTGGCAACGTCCTCCATTGCCCCGAAGTCATTCACGATATTCTCTACCTCTACGGCAGACACATCTAGATTGTATTCCTCCTTCAACATGGACATAGCAGTATTGACATGCTCAAAGTTGTCTAATTTGGAAGTGTTGTAGTAGACTGGCTTACCCAGCATCTTTCTGATTGAGTCGTGGGTCTGTAGCAAATCAAGTTCTAGGTCTGATTTGATTATCTGCATTGAATCCCTTGCCGCCTTCAATCTGTCAATAGCCTTGCCGAAGGTAGTGACGCTCTCCTCATCATCCAATGCCCTATAGGAATCCTCTCTNCTNANNATGTGATTTATCACAGAGCGNATTGGNCCGGAGTCACCAGTATCCCAAGAATCAACGGGAACTGGATTACCGTATGCATCTTCAAATATCGTCATACCCTCAGTATCAACATTGTTATTCTCTAATGTCACTCTGAAATATTCACCTAGTTCCTCCTTGCCCTCTTCNCCNATNGCTGAATCNGGNCCGACCTTGAAGACCTCTGGAATNAGCATGGCATGAAGTTGTTCCAATTTNCNCTTGAAGTTCTCGACATCTGCTTTGGCATCGGGAGATGTGGCCTCCTCCAACAACTNTGCTATATCNTCTACAATCGTGATGTCGATGAAAGCGGCATCTTGGAGTTCTTGGTTGATGATTGACANATAGGCATTCTCAGTNATGTNNGTGTTCTTGCTAGTTATGATTGCGAACANNCTCTCNGTGTTTGAATCAATCTCAGTTCTGAAATCCAACTTGTCTGCGAATGGGTAGTAACTGCTAGTCAGTGGTACGAAGAAGAACTCGCTGATTTGCTTGACTAACTCATCGAACTTCTCTTTGGCCCCACTTGGTATAGTACCCTCCTTACCCTCAAATGATGCTAGGTTCACTAGCCTGTCACGAATCGCTCCGGTGGGTTCCTCCACCATAACTATCTTTGAGACAGCATCTAGGAAGTCAGCGATTAGTTTCTTCTTCTGTGAAATCTCACTTGAGCCGTATCTTGAACTTAACGAGGGTAGTACATCGTTCATCGGTAGATACAGATTACCGTCGGGAGAATCACCAGCAGTCTTCGCCAACGACTCCAACCAATCTGTTATCGATTCATCGAAGTCCAAGTCATAGACATAGGTTATTGCTTTCTTGGATAGTTTTCTGAATTCATCTATCTCAGTCTGCAATATAGCGGGTTCGTTGAACAGGTTTTTCTTTTTGAGTATGTACTTGTAGAGCGGGTCAACTTTCAACAACTCTGTTCGGGCATCATCAAATGCCTGAGTCGCTTCATCCAACTCCGCTATCTCGCTTTGCATCTCAGCGTCCTGCCTTTCATCTCTTAGACCCACACCTGTTCTCTCGGCATCAGTCCTGACCTGCTCCGTACCAATTCCTGAGAAGCCTTGGTCTGCCTCTGCCACTCTCCTGTCTACTCTCTGATAGTCCTCCAACTCCTCAACTATCTTGTCAAGAGACTCAAACACTCTGGTTACTTGAGATGCAAACTCATATTCGGAATCTCCGGGTTTGTATTCGTAGATGTAATTCAAGTCCTTGTCCTTGAAAGGCTTTAGGGATTCTAGCGAAGGCATGTCAAGAGATACTAGAGCATCAAGCGCATTCTGGAAATCCACGTAGTTGCTATTGATATCTGCCCAATATCGATATACGTCCTTCCTGTCTTCTGCGAACTTGAGGTTCTTCTCACCTATGAGAGTGCCAGCAGAGAACTTGAACAACTCCTTGTCTGGACTCATCCCCGTAGTCTCATCCAGTTTTCTCAGGAAGGGGGCTACTGCTTGCTCGTACTCGGAGGGAACTGTCTGTAACATCGGTAGGATTCTCGCCTTGTTGGTTTGGAACTGCTTGCCCTTGCCCATAGAAAGACTGACATCCACCTTGTCTGGAATCCCTTTACTNTCGATGAGCATCCTGCTGATTATCTCGTCGCTCATCACTCTGCCCTTCACTCGGAAGTTGTTCTTGAGCGTCTTCGCAATCTGAGTTATCCCACTGGTCTTTGGCTTCTTGGCATCACCATACTCAACTAGAATCTGACTGAGCATCATATCGACGTTATCGCCAAATGACCGCTTGAACCCATCAGGCATCCTCTCGGCCATCTCGTCTATCTTCGTATCTCTGGTATTGAGTTCTGTGATGTTTGGCTGTAGTATCATCTTCCCGTCTTGGTTCAATAGGATTGCACCCTCATCCTCCTTGTTAGATGAGTTGTTGTCCTCTATGTACTGCTTTAGATAGGATGGATTCTGAGCGAACTCTTGAACTAGGAGTTTGTTGAGTCGATTAGATTCATTTCTGATTTCGATTGGCTTCCTCATCCCACTTTCCTTGAGAAGTCTCTTTATCTTAGCCAAACCCTTGCCAGTCATATAGGCATCAAATACCTCTTGCTTCTGACTATCATTCAGTTCCATATCACTTCACCAAGTTACCTCGTACATAGCCTCTGAATGTCTGCATNGAAGAATTGTCCTTAACCTTTGGGTGGTCGTNTGNTANGTTGGCAATTTTCTCAATCGCCTCGCTAACATACCTAAAGAACAGTTCCCTTAACTTTGGGTAGTCCTGTTTCAAGGTAGTTTCCAGATTGTCCTCGTCTGATTCTTTCTGCGTTTTTATGTAAGTCCTGAGTTTCTCTGGAATATTATCCGGGCCATCATAGGTTCTTATTATAGCAGACAACAACGCAAGCAAACCCGCATAGGAAACCGTATTCCCAACTGACTCCTTTATTGCACCTTTAAGCCAAGTTCTAAATGTTATTTTCTTCTCTTCTGACCTTCCAGTATCTATGTCCGTTAGTAGATTGTCAACCCCATCTGTGATGGACTGAGAGAAAAGACGCTTCACTCTTGACAGCCTTCCCTCAAGTTCCCTCTTACTTCCGGTAATATCCACAACGAAGAAATTGGAGGATGCTTTACCTTCCTGCCTAACTCCTCCCTCGGTGACTCTGCCTCTGCTGAAAGGTACTAAGTCACCTTCTATCTCTTCAAACATTTCAGTTACTCCCTCCTTCAACTCGTCGCCTTCTAGCAGATGAGAGAATCTTCTGCTCAAAGCCCAATCCTTCAACTGATTTCCTCCTACATCATCTCCCTTCTCGCCAAAGTCCAACTCACCATATTCCTGTTCAGTGAGATAATACTGACCTGCTTCGATTATCATATCCAAGTGCTTAACAGAATCCTCCTTGTCATCTGCGAGGAGTTTTCTTCTGTATGTCGCTAGGGTATTCCTGACATTAGTATCCTTGCCACCATAGAATTGAGATTCCATATAGTCCGACAACACTGTAGGTAGAGCCTTCTCACCAAACTCAGCCTCATCCTCTGCCTCTGCTGTCTCGGTTCTCCTATCTGCTTCTTGAAGAATCGATTGTATTCTGTTCTGACCTACTGCCTTGGAGCCAACTGCAACAGGGAATGTATCCACATTAGGCATATTGATGAAAGCCTCTAGCGTAGCAGTTATTCTTGCTCTCCCTTCTCCACCGAACATTCTTTGCAGTTGTGTTCTGTCCATCATGTCACGTTTGCTCGGTGCGACAAATGCGATTTCACTTGTCTTAAATGCATTCTCTAGGTAGTTGATGACATCTTGCGGTTGAATCGGTTCCCTTGCTTCATAGTCTGATTTCTCAGCAGTTGCTTTTCTAGCGAACTCAGAGTCAACATTGGCAAGCAACTCTACAAGTCTCTCGTTGTTCTCAGATTGCTTGGCGGCGGCGTAGAACTCGTCATCGATTACCTGTCTTAATTGGTTTTTGAAATCTTCAGTAGCCTTCTCAAGCATGGGCATCAGAGCAGAGTCATCTCCCGCTTTGAACTTCTCAATCGCACTGAGCAGGTTCGGTGAAATCTTGTCTCGCTTCTCTCCCTCTGGTCTTGCAATCGCAGACATCAAATCGTTGAAGAATCCCAATGCTGGTTGTCTGACCTTCTTGTAGTCTCGATAGTTAAATCCCCTCTTACCATAATGTAACTCATTGAAATCCTCCTCGTCCATTTCCATAATAGGTTCAAGGCTATTCATCAATCTCCTTGCCTTACTACGTTCTAGTCCTAATAGAAAATCTTTGAGTGTATCCTTTGTTGTCGGTTCACGCATTCCGGCAAATGTCTCTGATGGAGATACGCCAACTATCAAGTCGAAGACCTTAGCCCTGACGTTCTTATTGTACATCTTAACTGGCGTTGCCTTTAGCAGACTATCCGCTTTCAGAATAGTCTGCCAAGACATAATCACACCTCTTCGTAAGTAGACTCACCGCCTAACGGTGCTGGTGTTTGATTGCTCATTCTCCTAGTTCTATCAATCAGTGATTGTTGACCGCGAGAATACTCAGAGTCCTCTTGGTATTTCGTGCAGTTTCCCTTGGGGCCAACTGTGATGTACTCCAAAGTACATTGTCCGGCTTCGTTGTTAACGCAATTTCTTGCGGCACATAGGCCCACCTTAGTTTCTGCTATCTTCAAAATGTCATTCCAACTCATTATCATCACCTGTCCTTTACATGAATTACTTCCACTTGTTCTTTATCCTTCGCCCAACTTCTGAAAGAGGGTATGTGGTCGTTCCTATCATCGAATATTTTGATTTCCGCATTTGGGTTCTCCTCAAACATCTTGTCGAATATCTTCAACTTGTAGTCCAATGTCCTACCCCTCGTAAAATACTCCTCATCGAAATTGATGTTGTTTTTCCTGAGAACCTTTCTGACTGCTTCCTTTATCTCTTCCTTGAAGTCTGTTCTACCTGTGCATAAGACAGTCTTGCAATTAGCATCGCCTTCGCATTCTCGGAACTTCTGCAATATGGATTGATTCACAGGAATGTCATGCATGTCCATATCGAGGCTCTCACCCCTACTCCACCAACCGATGTGAGGGTATTCCTCACCTGTGACTTCCTCATACCTTTGTTTTCCCTCCTCCTCATGTGGAGTGAAAAATAGCGTATCATCGAAATCAATAATGTAGACTTTATCGATTGCCTTCAGTATGTCTCTCCAATACATCCTATCACCTATTGCGGAACTTCCTGCACTGTGCCTGTAAGAGTCCCACTGAAATCTTCAAAGTTCTCTTGTGGTATCTGATTGGAGTTGAATGGCTTACCGTCGGGGCTGACTGCTACTGTGATATGAGGGAAGAACTTGCCATCTTCCCTAACTCCATCTACTGTGACCGCCATTGCCTTGTCACTCATACCCACACCAGTCATATTCAAGTTGACTTTCTCTCCTACAGTGTATTGTGAATCGTCCTTCAATGACCCCATCCTGATTGTCATGTGATGACCATAAGGCTTCCACCCATCAGGAATATCCAATGCCAACAGTTTTTCTCTAGAGGCATCATCTAGAACTATTGCAGAATAGGCAATACCGCTCTTTCCTTTCAATATCTCTTTCCAACTCATGCCATCTTCTCCTCCATTTGCTTTCTAACATCCAACCAGACATCAGGATGGTTCTGCGCGAGAACCTCCTTGATGACTTGCATCTGGTGAACGATGACAGTATCCTGCCTCTTGTGAACCAACTTGCCCTTGAACTCCATCAGGTACTTCAGGCTCTCTCTTACTTCCTTGGCTAGTTTCGTAAGTGAGTCAATTGCCTTCGGACTCAAATCCTCGTTGTCGAAAAGCGTATCCAACTTGCTATCCAACCTAGCGATGTTGTTGCTGAGTGTGTCTATCTCATTGACTTCCTTGACTGCAATCATGTTGGCCGCAGACTTCTGCACCAGTGGTTGTAAGTGATGCGTCACATGACGGTACACTTGGTCTTCCGTACAACCCACCATCTCTGCTACTTCTATCGGGGATATCGCAGTATCATGTAGCCTCTTCTCAATCTCCGCTCTCATTGGGGATGTGCATATCTTGCAACGTGGATTAGATGACTTCTCGTACTCTCCCATGTGATTTCGTTGATGCTTCGCTGATGTTCCACTAGGCCAATTCTCAAGACGGTCTAGTTCATCAGGCGTTATCACCGAGTCATTTAAATCGGATTCAAGTTGCTCCCGATTCTCATGCTGGCAAAGTCTGCATCTCTTACGTGTAATCATGGTTTTAGTACCTCTCCAAACCAAGATTTTTGTTGCATATTAGGGTCAAACTGTGTTAGGGTCGTTTGCTTTGCGGCTTGTATTGCTTTATCCATTTCTGGTTGCATTAAGGCAAGTGCCTTGTCTCTAATACCGAATGTCCTAGAAAACATTTGAGATAACGGACCCAATATATAGCGAGATATTTCTGCATCAGGATAATTGTAACTCATCATACCCGGAACTTGTCTGCTCATCTCTTCTAAGAGTGCTTCAACGGGAGTTTCTTTCAAGGACTTTATTTGGTCATTCAAACTAAACTGTCCTTGACCATTCTGTTCCCATGCTTCTGACGCTACTCCATTACCTTCCAATGCTAGTATAAACCCATACAAGTCTTGAAGGCTTCTCATACTTCCTATTCTGCTTTTAAATTCATTAGCCTGTTGTTGTAGGGCTTCTGGTGAAAAATATGAATCTGCGCCTCCTTGCGGTTGTTCCTGTGTTTGTTGTTGCGGTTTTCTGAATCTTCCTAGGAATTTGCGAATGTCAACATCTTCTCTCTGCAACGTCTTGAACCACTTCGCTATATTCTTAGTATCATCCAATTCCCTATCAGGGTCAACATTGAACTCCTCTCCCCTTCTCATTACCTTGCCTGTTGCTTGGTCTATGTATTCGCCTTCTTGCAACTCCTCTTCCTGTGGAGGCATTGATGGCGCACCGGGCGGCATCGGCATTCCCATTGGTGGCATTCCCATTGGTGGTGGTGGCGGTGGCGCACCCATTGGCATTGGTGGTTGCTTGCTCACTGAGTAGTAGTCATCTTTCTGGTCACTGTCTTTCATGTCTTATTCCTCTTCGCTTTTTCTCTTTCGGATTGGATTCTCTTTATCTTGGCTCTTCCCTGTTTAGTCGGTTGCCTATCACCAAACAATAGTTGGTTGAAGAATCTGCTGGGTTTGGCTCTTGTGTAGGTTTCTCCTTTTGTGCCTTGGGCTGTTGGTTCTGCACCTGCCCCTTGCTCTAGCAACTCATCCAACTGTATCTGATATGCCTCTCTCTCATCGGAGGTAATTGACTCATCGCGCACCAGATTCTCAAGTCTTCTCCTCTCCTCGTTGTACTCTTTGTCTGCGGCAGTCAATTCGTATACGTCATCCTTACCGGGCTTCTCCCACATGCCAGTCTCAGGATTGAATTTTCTACCTGCGAACTCTACTTCCCTACCTGCGTATCCACCAGTGCCGAATTGCTCGACAATCTTATCATCTGACATCTTACTTCCCCCAATAAATGGGAGTCTATTTGTGGGAACTCCCTTACTACTTGTTTTCCCTGCCACAACATTGTCTCTTGCAATATCTCTACCTAGTTTGGCCGCACCACTAGCCGTGTCTGAAATTGCCTGTCTAACTGGCTTGGTAACTCTACCAGCCGCTCCACCTGTTGCTTGGTTAATCGTAGAGCCAACTTTTCTAGCAGTCTGAATGGGTTTGAAAACAGGGGTAGTCGCAACATCCATCGCTCTACCGACATTCTCTGGTAGTTTTGTTGTCACTTGTTCAAGACCTGCACCGAGATTAGCACCGACATCTCTCAATGTACTTCCTGTACCTCTATCTCGTAATGGATTCAAATTAGAGAGAGTCTGTGTAGCACCTTCTTTTAGTTGCTGTCTGTAGTCCTTTCTTCTAGCGGCTTCTCTCTGCTTGGTTCTCTTTAGATTAGCGGCTTGCCTTTTCGCATCTGCCTGTTGTTGCTGAAAAAACTGAGCAGTTTCCATTTGTTCATCAGTATCAGTAGGTGTTGAGTAATACTGAACTCCTTCAGGAGAGAACATCGGAGTCTGTTTCAGAACCTCAAACCAACTCATCCCAATCACTTCTTCGGTTCATGTGTGTAGATGTCTCCATCCTTGTGCATGAATATCTTGCCTTCCTTCTCCATCCGTGATAGAGCCTCTTTCAATTTGCTCTCCTCACCGAACTGCTTCAGGTTCTTCATTCCCAATGCGCCACCTTCCTTCTCAATCTCACTTAGAATTTGACGCTCTAAATCCTTCATATCTTCTTTCAGAATGTCTTTCCAACTCATCTCTTACCACTCCCATAACAATACATGCAATAAGCCAATGCGTAATTCCCCTTAGATACTTTTACTCCACAACAAGGCAACTTCATCTCTTTAACACATCCATCCACGACATCTCCAAACTACCAGATGACTTCTGCGCTCTGTCAGGTTCCCTCTCTGGTTGAATGACTTCCAACAGTTTGTTCTGGTTCTTGAGCCTAACATAACTACCTNGTTCGTCACCAGCCTTGTATATCAGTTGGTTAATCTGCTTGGGTCCGAAAGTCACGTATCCCTCCGTCACCTCCATTCCCTCTGGAAGATTGAGATTGATTTGTTTCAATGCCTTCTTTGCAAAAGCCTTCTCCTTCTGAGTGTCGAACCTGACTAGCATCTGACCAATCTCCTTCTGAACCATTCTCCATTTCAAATGACCATTCTTCGTGATGTACTTGCTGTTAGTCGGATTCCTATCCATGTTAGCCGCAACCCTATCTGCGTACTTCTTGAACTCATCAATCTCATATGCAGTAACACCAGTTCCCTTGCCGGTCAGAACAACGGGGTCAGTACCAGCACCAATCTTGAGGTTCTTCCTAATCAGGTCATAGACCTCATCTGCCTTGCGAACAACCTGAATCAGACTCTTCGTCCCTTGGAATNAATCGCTGACAGAACCATCCCCGTACATGGCTTGCCACAGTGGGGGTTTGGCAGTATTCATCGATTCGGAATACCACTCCTTGTTGACTGAACTGTAATCCCCACCGGGATTGACTATCTCCATCTTGTCCTCAAACACAGGAGTCCGATAGTGACCGAACAAATCGTAGGGGTCAATCCCCCTTCCATTGTCATCAACATCTCTTATTCCCTGAAACGGGATGTTCCTAGGATTGAATCTGCCAAATCGACCACTTCCCTCATCGACTTGCTCCATCCACTCCTTCAACACAGTGAACTCCTGCAAACCAACTAGGCTCACCTTGCTACCAGTATCGAACTTCTTGAACTTGTCAAGTTCATCCAGTATCTTCTTGCCGGAGAACTCCAATCCTATAGGACTCTTGCCCCTCTCCCTCTGTGCAACACCGTGTTTCTGCACAGCATCTAGCAAGTTACTACCCTTGACGGTTCCCAAATCCGTAGAACTCTTGGCGGCAGATGTCCATTTGGAGACTTCCCTAGTCAAACCCTCAAAGTCACCTAGGTCAACATCGGCATAAGCCTTGACACCAGCCTGTCCGGTATCAACNATTATNCTTCCNTTNCTTACGCCGCTTNTTNTTNNTGCCAATGGAATACCCCCCTGTCTTGTTGTTGAATAATGCAGAGGTCGCTGATGAACCAGTGGTTACAGCACCCGCCATCTTGAGTTCTTTGAACCATCTAGGTAGTTCTTCTGTCATGCTTGCGCCCCCCCGATGTGCGCTCGACCAATTATCTCGCCTATTTGCTTTCCTGCTTCTATGTCGGATGGAAAATGGACTCCCATCTGAAGCCTAGCGAGTGAGATGTCATTCGCGGCATCCATCAATTCCTTCTTCTTATCAGGGAACTTGTCCGATAGGAAAGTAGCAATTCCAATGGCCTCTATAGTGTGACCGCTTGGGTAGGAGGGAGAATCAAGAGTGTCCGTCTTCGGCTTGTCAATCTTATCGCTAATCTGATACGGCCTCGCTCTCTTGTGCTTCATCTTCTCCTTGATGGTATATATCTTCAAATCGTCAACCAAGTCCTTGTAGTCACTCTGCTTCTTGCCGACGATGGAGAACAGCATCTTCTTCGGGAACTTGTCAGTCTCCTTGATTTCACCAGAATCAAGTTCCTTCTCCTCCATGATTGCGAGAACCTCATCAAGTTCCTCCTTACCATCAGGTGGAGACAACTGTGGCAAATCGACAATGATTGTCGGCTCCTTCTTCAATCTCCGCTTCTTCCTATCAGGCAACTCGCCAGTCCACTCTTGGGTCTTCTTGAGAATGGAGAACCAATTCATTATGTCACCACTCTCATGTTACCAGTTATTGGAACCTTAGCAACTGATGTCTCTAGTAGTTTCCCACGAACTCCTGACTTACCACCAGTTCCAACCAATTCATCCGGACCTCTCTCAAATTGGATATCAGCATTCGGCTCTATCTCAAGAATGACATCTAAATCCCTTTTACTATCCTTCAAGTATTCTCTAGCATCATCTAGGTTAGTGAATGTCCAAGCACTTCCACGAAGTATCGATTTAGGACTACCAGCACTTGGTTGAATTCCCTCTTCCATTATCTTAGGAACTGCCTCACTAGTCGTCACATGGTACTTCATGCTCTTCAAGATGGAGAACCAAGTCATCCCTTCCAACTCTCTCCACCCCATCTTCTCAGTGCGGCTTTCCCTTGAGGGCTTTCATTCCCTTTATTCCTAGCCAAAAAAGAAGCCCTTCTCGCTAGTTTACCACTGC
>FUFK010060009.1_pt2 | contig 32334 bp, 12 predicted proteins | sample 1021851 | NCBI WGS metagenome assembly FUFK01 (sample SAMEA51879418, study PRJEB19060) | metagenome | reverse complement strand
GGTAAACTTAAGTATGACTATCAGTTATGGATTGACAATGACATTGTATTTGATACAAATAAGTTCTGGCAGTTATGCGATCTAGCAATTGATAGTGAAGGTAAAGAGAAAGAGATTGTAGCAGGTTGGTATGCAACTGAAGATGGTTCTACTACCAGTATTGCTCATTGGCTCGAAGAAGATGACTTCCGTAAGAACGGTGGAGTGATGAATCATGAAACAGTTGAGACAATGAGTAAGCGTAAGAAACCATTTACTGTTGACTATACTGGTTTTGGCTGGGTAATGATTGAGAAAGGTGTCTTTGAGAAACTTGAGTATCCTTGGTTTGCACCTCAGATGCAAGTCTTTGAGTCAGGTGAAGTACAGGATATGTGTGGTGAAGACGTTTCATTCTGTTTAGATGCACAGAAAGCAAACTTTGAGATCTGGTGTGACCCACGTATTCGTGTTGGGCATGAGAAAACGAGGATAATCTAATGATCGTCGCGTTCTTCTCGATACTTATAATACTATTCATCATCTTAATCTACTTAAATTACTATAATCCACATCGATAATGGCAACTAGATACGCTATGGGCGGTACGACCATTGAGTCTCGCCCCAAAAAAACTCGTCAAGGATCTTCGGCGAGAACCAAATTATCCGCAACTTCTCGAAATGCAAAGAAAAAAGCATATCGTGGGCAGGGTAAATAGTAAAAACACTTAAAACTTAAATGGCTTGTTTGATTGCAAACCTTCCTGCCTATGAAGTATGGGTGAGAAAGGAATATTTAACTGATCATCAGAGTGGCCACGGTGAATTTGTAAAAGGTGTCTGGGTTTCGGTCAAGTCGATTCCCGGACGCGCTTTTTATTTTGAAACATATTTGCCAGAATATGCTGCGATGTATGATAAATTACCAATATCCGCGTTCGTCTCGGATCCTGAGAAACCATCGCCGGATATGGAACTGCATAATCTGCAATTTTGGAACTGTATGGACTATGGAGTGGCNGTTGTACAGAAGCAATTCGTCGGTTCAATGCATTATGAGGTCTATACAAGAGACTATGGAACGCAGACGGGCACTTATATCTGTACGATTGACAATTATCATCAAGATCCTGATGCAATTGACTACTCAACGAGTGAACAACCAGCTGAACACAAGTCTCATAACCTGATTGAACTCGATAATGGGCAGTTTTGTTTGTATCCGAACAACAGAACACGCATTTTTGACAACAGTTTGACTCCTGCGAACCCGAAAAACCCTGATTTTAAGGTTTCAACAGTNTANTATCAGGTCGAAAACGGTCATGATCGTGATGGCCTTGGCAATGATGAGAATTATTTNTGGAAAACAGCGAAAGAAAANGCACAACCTGACGATATACCAAATTTTTAGGTATAAATAAGTTAGATCAACTATACCTAAATGCCTCAACAGCGGGTAAAACGCAAATTTAAAGATATAAGTATGTCATTTGAGAAGAATCCTCTCAATGATGACCTTATTTCTTTGTCTAATACTAGCGCAATTGCTCGTTCTATCCGAAATATTGTATTTACATCACCCGGAGAGAAGTTTTTCAATCCAGATTTTGGATCGAGAATCTCTGAATCTCTATTTGAGAACGTAGATGAAGTTTCTGCACTTGCAATTGAGGATGAAATTAGAAGTTCGATTATAAATTTTGAGCCAAGGGTTAATTTATTGGACACAGTGGTGGTTGCAAACCCTGATGATAATGAAATGAACGTGACAATAGAATACGAGATCGTCGGAATTGATATTCCACCACAACAATTAGAATTTGTGTTATTGCCAACTCGATAAATGTCACTAATAAATTTTACAAATCTGGATTTTGACCAGATAAAACAATCTTTAAAAGATTACATTCAAAGTAGTTCAGATTTTACTGACTATGATTTTGAAGGTTCTAACTTATCAACAATAATTGACGTATTAGCTTACAATACTTACATTACATCATACAATGCAAACATGTTATCGAATGAAGTTTTCATCGATTCAGCAACTTTGCGCGAAAATGTTGTATCTCTAGCAAGAAATATTGGATATATACCTCGATCGAAGAAATCTTCAAGAACAAACATAAGTTTTTTTGTTGATATTTCAGATGTTTCTCCAACTCCAGCAAATTTGACGCTCAAAGCAGGGCCTGTCGCTACTACTGGAGGACAATTTAGCAATCAATCGTTTGTTTTTGGTATTCCAGAAGACAAAACGGTGTCTGTAATAGATGGTATTGCTAATTTTGACGATATTGAAGTTTATGAAGGGTCATATTTAAGTCAAACGTACGTATACTCAACTCGAAATAAGTTTCAAAAGTTCATTTTACCAAATGTTGGAATAGATTTGGACAGTTTAGTCGTTTCTGTGCGTCCCTCAGTTGATTCTTCAGTATCAACTAAGTACACAAGACAAGATGAATTATTTGATTCTGTTACAAAGTCTACAATTACTGGCGATTCTAATATTTACTTCATTCAAGAGGTAGATAGTGAGCAATATGAGGTAATTTTTGGTGATGGAGTATTTGGAAAAGAACTCCAAGATGGAAATGTGATTGAAATGACATATATTGTAACGAGTGGAACAGATGGAAATGGAATTAACAGTTTTACATTTTCAGGAAGTGTTTCATATGTAAGAAATTCTGTTGAAATATTTGTAACAAATGGTATTTCATTAATAACAAGCACTTTACCATCAAGTGGTGGAGAAAGTATTGAGAGTATTGACTCAATTCGCAAGTATGCACCACAAGTTTATACAACACAGAACAGAGCCTTAAGTGCAAATGATTATGAAATACTTATTCCAAACAAAATTTATCCAGAAACTGAATCAATTTCAGTATTTGGAGGTGAGGAACTTCTTCCTCCACAATATGGTAAAGTTTTCATAAGCATAAAACCAAGAAATGGAGATTTTGTACCAAATTTAATAAAAGAAAATATCAAAAGAGATTTAAAAAAATATTCTGTAGCTGGGATCGTTCCAGAAATACTTGATTTAAAGTATTTGTTTATTGAAACCAACAGTAAAGTGTATTACAATACAAATTTAGCACCAAGCGCATCTTTTGTGTCAACAAAAGTACAGAGAGATTTAACAGCATACGCGGAATCATCAGAATTAAATAAGTATGGAGCAAGATTTAAGTATAGTCGATTCTTAAAAGTAATTGATTCAAGTCATGAGGCTGTAACATCAAATATTACAACAGTTGAGATGAGAAGAGATCTCCGATTAGCTGTCTCTGAGGTGGCAGAATATGCGATTGACTTTGGAAATGAGTTTCACGTAAGGTCAATGAGTGGATTTAATATTCGTTCAAGTGCTTTTCGTGTTTCAAATATCAATGCTGACGTTTATTTGTATGATGTTCCCGACTCAACGGCAGAGAAAGGACAAATATCATTGTTCTCTTTGAATGAAGGATCATCTTCGCCTATCATACAAAGAAGAAATGTTGGTGTTATCAATTATAAAACAGGACGTATCACTTTAGACCCCATAAATATAGTATCAGGTAAAACAAAAGACAATGTTGACATTTTGGAGATCTCAGCCACTCCTGAATCAAATGATATTATTGGATTACAGGATCTTTACTTGCAATTAGACAGTAGTTTTGTTGATATGGTTGTAGATGAGATTAGTTCAGGTGCTGATCCATCAGGTTCAACATATACTGTAACAACAAGTTACAAAAATGGAAACATCATACGATAAAAGATGTCCGAAAAGAGAGTTCAGTTTAATCAGATAGTTAAAAACCAATTACCCTCTTATGTGCAAGAGAGTTTTCCTTTGGTTGGAGAATTTCTATCTCAATATTATCAAGGGCAAGAATATCAAGGTGGGCCTGTTGATTTAATTCAAAATATTGACTCTTATATTAAATTAAACGAATGTGGAAATTTAATAAAGTCTACAAATACAACTGCAACTGCTGGAGTTTCAACTTCAACCATCTTTGTATCGAATACAGAGGGATTTCCTGATAACTATGGACTTATAAAGATAAATGATGAGATAATCACATATGAAAGTAAGACAGATATAAGTTTTGTTAACTGTAAAAGGGGTTTTAGTGGAATTACATCATTTCGCAGTCCCAGTGATCCAGAAGATCTTGTTTTTTCATCCTCAACTGCACAAAATCATGAAAATAACACAATAGTTGAAAATTTAAGTGTTTTATTTCTTGATGAATTTCTTAAAAAAACAAAAAATCAATTTTTACATGGTTTTCAAAAAGATTTAAACGAAAAAGTTAATAAACCTCAATTTATTCGTCAATCAAAAGATTTTTATTCAAGACGAGGCACAGATGAGTCGTTCAATATGCTGTTTGGAGCTCTCTATGGTGAAAAAGTAGATATTATTCGTCCAATCGAAGATGTAATATCACCTTCCAACGCAATTTTTCAAAAAACACGAGATTTTGTTGTTGAACCTTTAATTGGAGATCCCGAACTACTTAAAAATAGAACTTTATTCCAAGACAATTTTGAAAATATTTCAAAAGCTTATGCACCTGTAGGAGATGTTCAAAAAGTATCAGTTGGAATCAATACAAACACATTTTATAAGATAAGTTTAGATGCAGAACCAATAAATCCAGATGGATCAACAAATTTACTTTATGGTAATTTTTCGATTCATTCTAAAACAAAAATAATCGGTCAAGTTGGTGTTGCTCAAACGTATATTGATGTTGATTCAACATTAGGATTTCCTAATTCAGGAACTCTATCATTTTTATATGAAAATGGAACTTCTGGTGTTTGCACGTATTCAAATAAAACGATAAATCAATTTTTAGGTATCAATACCACAGGTATCACGGCATCAATCGCTGATAACACTGCAATTGATCAAAATACTTTTGCATATGCATCAGATGGATTGACTGACAATGGTATACGAGTAAAAATTCGTGGAGTTCTTAACAATATAACTATCGCTCCAGATGTTAACAATCAAAAAATTGGATCAAAGGTTAAGATAAAAAATCTTGGACAAGTTGGACAAAATGTAAAAGAAAATAATTGGTTATTTAATACAGCTCAAAGTTATGTTGTAAAATCACTCTCAATTGTAGATGCAGTTAATAATACTTTTAAATTAGTAACTCAAGATACTAACATCCTAAGAATTGGTGATAAAATTACAACTCATGAATCTTTATCCGAAGCGACTCAATGGGGAGATGAAATAACTGAGAGATTTGACCCCGCATCAAATAAATTATTTGTTGTAACAGATGTTTTTGATAATAACACTTGTTTAATAACTGGGAGTGGAATAAACGATCCTAAAAAAATCACTAAAGTATCGAGAAGAATTTCAAAAGTAGATTCTGATATTCATAAAGATCTTAACAAATTTACAGCTAACATTCAAAATATTTACATAAAACCTGATGGTGGGTTAGTAAAAGGTGTTCCATATTATGGGCCTTATCATGAGCATCCTACTAAAGGAACACAGATGGTTGGAGAGAGACATATTTCTGGATTTCATGATACAATCACTCCTATTGAAGGACAAAACAAAGTTTTAGTAGCGTCATCATCATTACCATTTACAGGTGTAACTAAATTAAATCCAAAAACTCAAAAATTTACTTTTGATGGAACTTATAATAAAGGTGATGAAGAAATAAAAATATCAGATCAAGTTGATCATAATTATTTTACGGGAGATGCAGTATATTACACACCTCAAAAAGGAACAGTCAACACAGTAAACTCCGAAGGTAAAACTATATCTCAAGACTATATTATAAGTAGATTATTTGCTGAAGGGATATACTATGTAAAAAGAATAGATGCAAATACGGTAAAATTAGCAAAAAGTCAATCTGATATTTTTAGTGGCGTATTTACAAAGGTGACTCCTGATGGTGGAGTTGATAATGTAACTATAGCATCAAATGATATTGAGAAATATGATTTTAATGGTAAAGTAATTGAACCACAAAAATTAGTAAGAGAGATATCATTACCAATCGATGGTAGTGAAAAAGAATCAACAAATCCCGGATATACTGGAATATTAGTTGATGGTGTTGAAGTATTAAATTATAAATCAAAAGACTTTGTTTATCATGGTAATCTAGAAAATATAAATGTGATAAAAGGTGGAGAAAATTACGACATCATAAATCCACCGGTAGTTGCAATAAACGACTCTGTTGGAAGTGGGGCAACAGCAGTAGCTGCTGTTAAGGGATCTTTGCAAGATATAAGAATAATAAATTCAGGTTTTGATTATGTTGAAGAACCAATAATTAAAATTACTGGAGGTAATGGAAATGGTGCAAGAGCAGTTGCCAAACTTAATACAGTACAACATGAACTAATAATAAATGGTGATGGTGTAGGTCTTGGAACAATAAAATTAGATGCTGCTGGAATAAATACCTCATCCATAGGATTTACTACCTATCATAGATTTAGACAGGGTGAGAGAGTCATATACGACCCTCTAGGAAGCATTCCTATCGTTGGTTTAGCAACACAATCATATTATTATGTATCCTCAGTATCTGAATATACAGTTACTTTACATGAAACTTATGATGAGGCAATTTCCGGAGTTGGCACAATATCACTCACAGCTTATGGAAGTGGAGTACAATCTTTTAAATCATTAAATGGAAAGGCGATTGTAAGTTCAATTNTCGTTTTAGAGAGTGGATCAGGTTATGAGAATAAACAAAGATCATGTGAAGCAGCTGGAATAAGCACATCTTCTAACGTTATAAACATAAAGGATCATGATTACAAAACAGGTGAAATTGTTCAATACTCTTTTGATGGAACAGCAATAGATGGTTTATCAACAGACAAGCAATATTACGTTTCAGTTGTCGATAAAGATAAGTTTAAATTAGCAGCAGTTGGCGTTGGAACAACTGTAAGTTCTTTCTATTTTAGCACAGGACAGTTTAACGAATTTAGAACTACTGGTGTTGGAACTCATTCATTTAACTATCCTCCAATATCTGTAGAGGTTATTGGTAGAGTTGGTGTATCATCAATCGCTGGAAATACGTTCCAAGCCTCTTTACAACCAATTTTCAGAGGAGAGATAACTTCACTTCAATTAACGAAAACAGGTGTTGGATATGGTGCCTCTGAAATAGTCAATTTTGACAGAGTTCCCGAAATAAATCTCAATACAGGTAGAGACGCTGTTGTAACTCCGATTGTTGCTAACGGCAGAATAGTTGATGTTAGTGTTAGTTATGGTGGAACTGATTACAATTCACCACCAGATTTAGTGGTATTAGGAATAGGATCCGATGCAAAACTCACACCAATAATTAATTCATCTGGAACCATAACTGCAGTTAATGTTGAAAGCAGTGGAATGGGATATGGAAGCACAACTACGACAGTAAGAGTTGATGCATCAGGAAAAAATTCAGGATTTAAACCTACTGTTCAAAAATGGAGAGTTAATAATTTTAGAAAAAATTTATTAAATTTAAATGATGATGATGTTTTTATTAGTTTACCAACGAATCGTCTGTTTGGTCTTCAATGTTCATATACTTATGCACCTAGAAATTTAAGAAGAATATCATATGCAAATGATCCAAGCGGAAATACTTTATTTGGTAAAAAAGATTTAACTTTAATAAATGGAGTGGAAAGTCGCAGTGATCAACACTCACCAATCTTAGGTTGGGCATATGATGGAAATCCAATTTATGGCCCATATGGATTCTCAAGAAGAGATGGTGGTGACATTGTTCAGATGAGATCTGGATACGTTGATGAAACAAGCAAAAAAATTAATAGACCTCCAGTAAGATCTTTTCCCCCAGAATTTTTTGTAGAAGATTTCACTTATAAAGTATCAAACGATGATTCTGTTTTAGATGAAAATAATGGTAGATTTTGTATCACACCGGAGTATCCAAATGGGACATATGCTTATTTTGCTACCTTTGATTCTACAGCTGCCTCAGATGGTATATTTAAGAATTTCAAAAAACCAAAGTTTCCATATTTAATCGGTGATAAATTTAATTCAAAACCTATTAAATTTAATTTTAGTAGACTTTCTAATCAAGAAGACTTTGATGTTAATATTTCAAACGCTGTAAGAAATACATATCCACTCGCAGTTAATAAAGATTTTAGTGGATATGGTTATTTTACAGAATCGTACAAATTTGTCAATCAAGATTCTAATATTGATTTTGTAACGAAGGGTGGTGTTAATTCTATTGGAATAACCTCTGGTGGTATTAATTATCAAGTAAATGATAAAATTGTTTTTGATAAAAACATTGATTACTCCTCTAAAGCAAAAGCTAAAGTTACAAGAGTAAAAGGTTCGATTTCAGAAATAAGTGTGTCAAAAGAGACAATATCAGATATTACTTTTGTAGCAGATGCTTCGTTAGGAATACCACATGGTGACTTTAGATCTGGTGATGAACCATTTGTTGGTATAGCGTCTACCTCACTTAATTTACAAAATGGTATTCGTGTTAATGTTGGTGGTTTATCAACAACTAGAGATGATTTATCTGATTCATATATTATAGGTATTTCTTCAAATCGTCTTACTCTATCACAAGGTATTGGAACTGCAGGTGCAACAGGTATAGTTACTTTCTTTAATGTTGAAGGTAATTTAAACAATATAAGGACAAATGATCGATATCAGGTAGGTGTTTCAACAGAGATAGTTAAGATATTAGAGGTTGATAAACTCTCCTCTCGGATTAGAGTCTTGAGGCCAGTTGAAGCAGTTGGAGTATCTCATACGCAATCAACTATTCTTGAAGAAATTCCTAGAGTATTTACATTTTCAGTTGGAATAGCATCTAATTTTCGCTCCATTAAAGAGAGAGAAATATATTTTAATCCATCAAATTCAATCGGAACATCTCATGCTAATCCAGCAAATGAAACTGGGATAGGAAATACCATCACAATTAACAATCCCGGAGCAGGGCCTACCACTAGGTTGATTCCAAGAGGATCAATCTTCCTTCCCGAACATGGACTAAAAACTGGTGACGTTGTAAATTATGAATTAAACGGTGTCAATGGATCTGAAACAGCACCTAAAGTCAAATTTTTCTCTGCAACTCCTACATCTGATACCACGGTAGGTATTGGTACATCTTTATTCGTAATTAGAAAGACTGACAATCTCATAGGTTTATCAACAGTCAAAGTAGGAATTGGATCAACTGGCGTTAGATTCGGGTTAGGTTTAACAGGTACACTTCCTACTTTTGAAGAGATACAGTTCTTAGATGTTGGTATTGGATCAATTCACAGTTTAAGATTAAAGAGTAAAAATAAAGTAACTGGATCAATTACTCGAAACTTAGTCACTGTAGTGGGTACTGGCACTCATGGTTTGAAAAATAATGACACTGTTTTTGTAGATGTTAAAACTGGAATTAATACAACAATAACAGTCAAATATAATAAAGTCCGTCGTAAAGCAGTGTTTAATCCTTTGGATTATGTCGCTGCAGGAATTGTTACCGGTGCAGCCACTGGTGGCATAAGAGATTCAATAAACATTGATGATCACAAATTAACAACAGGGACAAAAGTTATTCATACGTCGGGTAGTCCAATTGGTTTAGAAAATAATAGAGAGTATTTTGTTTATGTTGTAGATGAGAATACTTTAAAATTTGTTAATAGTAAATATGAACTATTAAGTAAATCTCCTAAATTTGTTGGTATTTCTTCAACTGGAGATGGGACAATTTCTCCAATCAACCCTCCTCTCGTATTTTATACTGGATCGAACGCTATCTTTGATTTAAGTGATTCTTCATTATCTTACAAAATTAGTGCCACATCTTATCCTGCGTTTAATTTTGATTTCTTTAAAGATATAAAATTTAATAACAGATATGAAACAAGTGGAGTAAACGCTTCTTTTGATGTTACAAGAACCGGAACTATTGGTGTTACTGGTGACGCAAAAGTAACTTTAAAAATTGATGAAAATACTCCAAGTAATTTATATTACAAATTATCTCCAGTAGATGTATCTGATAATTTAACAGAAAACAAAGAAATAACTATTGATGATGATGTTTTTAATAACAATAACATAACTAAAAAAAATAGTGTTTATAGTGGTAAGTTTAACATTACCTCCACCGGATCTACAACATTTACATATGATTTAGAAATTCCACCTGAATCGGACTCCTATTTACCAGCAACATCGACCCTTAAATACTCTACCATATCAACGAGTGCCTATGGAACAATTGACCAAATAACAATTACTGAGCCTGGTGGTGGTTATCAAGCTATTCCCGGTATAACAACAATCACTTCTAATCTAGGAAGTGGTGCTGTAGTTGAAACTTTCTCTTCAACAATTGGTAAACCTACAAGAATTTCTTTAGAAAACATAGGATTTGATTATCCAAGTGATACAACTCTAAAACCTGAAGTTTTATATCCACAAGTATTGAGGATAACACCATTAAGTGGTTTTAAATCAATAGGCATTACATCTTTTGGAAGAGGATATAATCAAAACCCTAGTTTGGTAGTTCTAGATGGTGTTACTAAAAAACCAATAACGGATGTTGATTTAAGATATCGACCAGATCAGGAAATTGTAGAAATTTTGGAAAACTCTGAATCTCTTAACGATTCAACTCCAACTTTAATACCAATTGGTAATCCTAATGGTATAAGAGCGAAAAATATTACGTACGATAATTCTACACAGGAAGTAACTGTAACAATTAAAAATACTTTTAGTGGTACTTTAAATGCTATCGGTGAGTATATTGATCCATTCCCATTTAATGTAGGAGATAAAGTTCTTGTTGAGAATGTAAGTGTAGGTGTTGGATCAACAGCTTCTGGATACAATTCCTCAGATTATGATTATGCTTTATTTACTTTGACCAAGGTAAGTCCAAATTATGGTAGTGTCGGGATTGTTACTTATAGTATGGAAGAATTTTTACAAAAAAATATTGAATTTCCCGGAATATTTAACGCTGTTAAATCAAATGCTACGTTAGTCCCGGAAAAATATTTCCCACAATTTGACATCAAATTACAACCAACTGATTTTAGAATAGGTGATGATATACAGATGGTTGACAGTTCTGGAACTGTTGTAAAGGGCGAGGTCTCTGCTTGGAATAACTCAAGTAAATATCTTACAGTTGAAAGTAATAGAGACTTTGAAGTTGGTCAAATAATTGAACAAACAAAATTCAGAGGTGAAAGAGTTGGAAATAATGAATATACAGCTCCAACTGGTGCAAAGGGAATTATAAAAGAAAAAATAAAGTTTAATTCAAAATACGGATTAGATCATTTTTCTGTTGTAAACAATGGTTGGCAAAGAAGAACAGGATTTTTAAATGACGAAATTCAAAGAGTTCATGACAATGATTATTATCATGCATTCTCATACTCAGTCAAGTCAAAAGTTCAGTTTGATGAGTGGAAGGATATTGTTGGATCTTTAAATCATACGGCTGGATTTAAAAAATTTGCTAACTTCCAATTAGAATCACAATTACCAAATGAAAGATCTGACGATTTAGTTGTTAGACCAGAAAGTGTTGTTACAAAATTAGTAGACTTAATAAGTGTAGAAAATTTACAATCATTCCATGATTTTGATTTAGTAAGTGAAAATTATATTACTGGATTTGAAAAACCATTCTCTGATGAAATTAACTTTAAATCAAGAATACTAACAGATTTTTCAGAATCTATATCAAATAGAGTTGTTACGATAGATGACTTTAGTAACTTATTTAATAACAATGCAAGATCAACCCCATTTGCAGATGTTTATCGAAATAGATTATCTGACGGTAGAGCACAATTCTTTGTAGCTTACATTCAAGATAGATTATTTACTGGTGAAAGACAGATCATGATTGTAAACACATTGCATGATACTGGTCGTGGATTAACCATGATGAATCAATATGGTTCTGTTGAAACTACTTTAGATTTAGGATCATTTGATTTTGTGATTGATGGTGTTGAATCAGTTCTAAGATTCTTCCCTCATAAATTTACAATCAATAATTACAATGTAGTATTGTGGTCTTATCAAATTGATACTAATCAATTAGGTGTATCAACAACAAATGTCGCAACTGCAACAACATCCATTCCAGCCGAACCTTTTGATCCATCAACATCTGAGGGACTGAATGGATCTTTAGTTAGTATTCAATCAACTTGTGTTTCAGTCGCTGGTGGTGCAGCGGGCACTGTTTTTACACTTGCTGGAATTGGAACAACAGTATCTGGACACAGATCAGCTAAACTATTTGTAAGCGTTGAGGGAAGTGATGGTAGTGTTGAGTATGATCAGGTAAGTATCATACATGATGGAACTAACGTTGGATTCCAAGAGTATGGTCAACTAACAATTCATTCATCAGATGCTTATTCATCGACGGGTAATATAGGTACTTTCTTCCCGCTTATGGTTGGAAATGACCTTGTTGTAAGATATACACCGGATGCTGGATTAACCACAGCGTTTATTAATGCAACCGCAATTGGTATCGCAACTGAAGGATATATTGGAATTGGATCATATGATATGGCATATGCTGAAATGTCTGCACAAAGCACAGGTATCTCTTCTTCGTCCACACCAGTAGCAGTTGGTATCGCTAGTTATGGAGATGCTTATGATGCTGCTTACTGTATTGTTCAGATCTCTGATAAGTTAAATGGAAGTTATGAATTAGCAGAGGTCATGATAATTGATGATTATACTGATGATGACAATGTTTATATCACCGAATTTGGTAATGTAAAAGTTGGAACTGCTTTTGCTGGTCTTGGAACAATTAGTGGTAGAAGAACATCAGATAATGTCACAGAAATTACTTTTGTGCCAAATGCTGGAATAGGAGTTTCAATAACAACCTTCCTCAATTCTTTAAGAGTTGAAGAAAATACTGAATTATTACCATCAGGTGCAACTAGAGACGTTGGTGGTGAGGCTGTAAAAGATTTACAGAATGCATCAATGGAAAGTGGATTCGCTAATTATGAGGGAACACAATCTACAATAAAAACTAAGTTTGCTCTGGAACATAATGGTGATCCAATATTCAAGAAACCATACGATGGATCAGATACTGAAATAGTTAACATTACTGCAAATACAATCACATTACCCAACCATTTCTTTGTAAGTGGTGAAGAGGTGTCATACGCACATACAGATCGAAGAACTGGAGTGTCATCTGCGATCGGTATAGCTTCGACATCATTCCCATCTTTAGGAATAACAACAACTTTACTACCATCATCACTCTTTGTTATAAAGAAAGGAGAAAATAAGATTCAACTAGCGAGAACTGCTCAAGATGCTCTAAAAGAGGTAGCAGTTCCCCTAGATCTTACTCACGTTGGTATCGGAACATCTCACACATTTACTGCAAAGAACGCAAATACAAAAGTCTTAGTTGCGATTGATAATTACCTTCAGTCACCAATCGCAGGAACGTCTGTAACAACGACACTTGATAGAGCAGCAGATAAATCTCAAGATGTTATATTCTTTACCGGTATTACATCATTCTTTGGTGCAGATAATATTCGTGTAAGTAGTGGTAATACAAGTGAAGTAATGAAAATACTATCTGTTGGTATTGGAACAACTAACGGTATAAAAGTGAGAAGGCAGAGATTGGGAACATCGATAGCTAATTTTCCATCAGGATCTTTAGTTGAAAAAATAAGAGGTAATTATAATATTGTTGAAAATGAAATAACATTCTCAGAAGCACCTCCCGGAAAAAATCCAATAGGATCAACAACAAATCCACCAGATGAGAGAGACTTTGTGGGTATTACAACTTCATCTAGTTTCCAAGGAAGAGTTTTCACTCGTTCTGGTATTGTAAATGGTACAACAGAAACATACTCAACTAATCATCTTTATGATGATTTGACATCAGACTTTAACGGAAGAAGTAGACAATATGCACTCACTGTGGATAAGTCTCAAAAAACAGGCATCGCAACTAATAATGCATTGATTCTTATAAATGGCGTATTACAAGCACCGGGATCAAATGGCGACTTTACGTTACAAACTGTGGGGTCTGGAACCACGTTAACATGGACTGGTGCTGCTAGTTCTGTAGGAAGAGATGTTAATACTGCTGGTATACCTGTTGGTGGTGTAATTGTATCTGTTGCATCAACAAGTGGATTTGGATATCAACCATTAGTTTCTGCTGGTGGAACTGTGGGTATAGGAACATCCACAGGTCAAATATTGTTTGTTTCAATCGGTAATTCTGGATCTGGTTATAGATCTGGTATTCAAACTGTCAATGTGGCGATTCAAACTGAAAGCTTTAATAGTGGTGGATTAGTATCAATCGGAACAGCAGCAGTATCTGACGGACACGTAACCAGTGTTGCAATCACAACTGACAGAGTGTTCTATGTGCCTAGAGACATAACAAACGTTGGTTATACATCCATCACTGGTCTTACAACTGTTACCACATCAACAGCACATAATTTATCTGTTGGTAACGAAGTAGTTTTATCAGGAATCGCATTTACCTGTGATTATGCTCCAGCTGTTGGAGTTCAAAGTGCAATCTATAACAATACAACAGGTATAATGACAGTGACAACATCTACTGCTCATGGTTTATCAACAACTGGTAAGAGTAGTGATGTCTTACTGACTGGACTTGGATTTACTTGTGCTTTAGATAATGGTGGTGCACTACATTATTATCCTCGTGCAAACTCTGTCACTAACCCACATGGTGGTGATCCAATATATTGTGGAACACCAGTGATTGGGGTAGCAAGTGCAACTCAATTTACAATAAATGCTGGTATATCCACAGTTCCAACTTTCTATGTTACTGGTGGTAGTGCTCAACCTGTTCTTATTGCACCAAGAGCAAATAACAACTCAGCTAGTGGTCAGGATGTTGGTTTTGATGGATCAACAGTATTAAGAGTTCTTGATGCAACCACATTTGAGGTAAACACTGGAATTTCGACAAGACCTCATAACTATGCAAGGTGTGGTAAAGTAAATCAATTAATGAAAGTTGTCATTGATGACCCTCTATCATATAGCGATATGCAACTGATTCATAGCACATCATCTCCGGGATTTGCTGGATCTGAAGCAAGAGCAGACGTTGTTGTGAGTCAAGGATCCACTATAATGGACTTCAAGATTACAAATACTGGATATGGATATGGTATTAGTGAGATACTTACATTGTCGTTAACAGGGTCTGCTGGTATCCCAACAACACCTAATTTTGTTGATAATCAAGAATTTAGAATTACAGTAAATGACATCGCAAGTGATCAATTTAGTGGTTGGTCTGTTGGGCAACTACAAGTATTAGATAATTTCCAAAATCTATTTGACGGATCACGTAGAACATTCCCTCTTACGGTTGGTGGAGATTCAATATCAATTCAAGCAAAACCCGGATCACCGGTTACAGTTCAAGATACATTATTTGTATTTGTTAATGATATTCTTCAAATACCCGGAAAATCTTATACCTTCTTAGGTGGTAGTAATATCACTTTTGATGAAGCACCTAAATTTGAAGATACACTTAAAATATTATTTTACCGCGGAACTGGTGGTGCAGATGTTCTTGACAGAGATATTATTGAAACTGTTAAAGTTGGTGACGAGTTGACTGTCGGTTACTCTAGATCTCTTGGCCAAGCGAACTATCTTCAAGAACAGTCTAGAGGTGTGGTTGAGATAACTTCATCAAATTCTGTGGATACAAACACTTATGATGGCCCCGGTGTTTTTGAAGATACTAGAGAATTTAGACCAGTTGTTTGGACAAAACAAATAGAAGATAAAATTGTTGAAGGTAAAATTGTACATAAAGACAGAGATTTGTATAAAGGAAACATCACACCAACCACTAACTTAATTCAAACAGTTGGTATTGGCACAACGATTGCATATGTGACTGGAGTAAGACCATTCTTCAATGTTAAAAATGAAAATAATGTATCAACTGAGTTCCAAAAAAATATTGTTTTTGTCAATAATGTTGAAAGGTTAGCAGCTGCTGCAACAGCAATTGTTTCTGCTGCTGGAACAATATCATCGGTTGCAATCTCAACTGGTGGTAGAGGATATGATAGTGCACCAACTGTCACTATTCAAAATCCTGTTGGTCTTGGAACGACTGCTCGTGCAGAGGCAACTGCATCAATCACAAATGGTGTTGTCACAGGTATAACTGTTTCTACTGATGGAACAGGATATAGTGATGCAAATCCACCAGTTGTTCTTATCGGTGCTGATCCTGTTCTTGAAGAGAAAAATACAGTTGTATCATACTCAGGAGATCATGGTATTATAACAGGTATTGGAACAACCTCATTAGCAGGTGTTGCTGTTACAGGTCTTGTTCTTGACCTAGCAATACCATCTGACTCATTTTTAAGAAAATCTGAATTTACACAGGGAGCATCAGGTTCAGGTGCTAACAGTGGTATTGTTACCTCTGGATTAAACGTTGGTGACTTCTTTATCATAACAAACTCTAATGTGGGTCATGGATTAACATCACTAAATACTGATGGCAGTGCTGTGGGTGTTGGTACAACATACATTGATAATGTTTATCGTGTTGCTCATCGCACACTCGGTGTTACCACTGATGCGATGGGATTTGGATCTACAGTCGTTACTCAGGTTGTGGTTAGTGTAAACAGTCTCAATGGTCTAACAGGATTGGGTCATAGTATGTACTTTGGTGATTATAGTTATGGTAGATTACAACTTAGTGATCGAAACACTGTTCGTTCGTATCCAGTCAATACATCCAATGGAGTTACTGGTATATTGACGGGGCCAATCGTTAAGAGACAGTCATTCTTAAAAACTCAAAGTTATTCAACATAAATAAATAAAAAATCTCAAATGGCAGCTATAATTACTGATCAGATAAGAATATTAAATGCAAAAAATTTTGTTGCAGGGGTTTCAACGTCTACTAATTCATATTATTCTTTTGTTGGTTTAACAGATCCAACTAAAATTCAATCAGATTGGGATAATGATCCACCTTCTCCAATTGATAATTTTAGTAATCATAATGATTTTTGGGATACTGCTATCGCTTTGAAGAAAATAAATGCGAGTGATGTAAAACAAATAGTCAAGAAAAACACATGGACTTCAGGAACCACGTATGATTATTATAGACACGATTACAGTATTACAAATCCACCAAAACATGCACAAGGAACTTCATTATACTCATCCAATTTCTTTGTTTTAAATAGTGATTTTAGAGTTTATATATGTTTAAAAAATGGAACAAGTCCAGAACAACCAGATGGTAAACCATCACTTGATGAACCAACATTTACAGATTTAGAACCAAAGACAGCAGGAACAAGTGGTGATGGTTATGTTTGGAAATACCTTTATACAATTAAACCATCAGAACTAATCAAGTTTGACTCTACAGAATACATGCCAGTGCCTTCAGATTGGGCAACTGGATCAGACAACTCTGCTGTGAGAGATAATGCAGTGGACGGTGGTATTAAAGTAGTCGTTATTCAAAATCGTGGTGTTGGTTTGGGCACTGCAAATAGAACTTACACCAGAGTGCCGATTAAAGGTGATGGAAGTGGTGCAGAGTGCACAGTGGTTGTAAACGCTGATCAACAAATCGGATCAGTTGATGTGACCAATCAAGGTTCTAATTATACTTTTGGAACTGTTGATATTGTGGCTGGAGGTTTACCAAGACCAGACTCATATCCACAACTTGATGTGATCATACCTCCAACTGGAGGTCACGGTGCGGATATCTATAAAGAGTTGGGTGCAACTAATGCACTTGTATATTCTAGAATTGAAAATGACTCAGAGAATCCAGACTTTATTACCGGAAATCAAATTGCAAGAATAGGTATTCTTGAAAATCCAAAAGCATTTGGATCATCATCAATACTTACATTGGATAAGGCAAGTGCTGCATATGCAATGCGTTTAACAGGAACTGGTTACAGTAGTGCTACATTTACTCCTGATTCAATAATAACTCAAACTACAGGAACAGGTGTAACCGCGATTGGTAAAGTAATTAGTTATGATCAGGTAACAGGCGTTTTAAAATACTGGCAGGATCGCACCATGGCTGGTTTCACAACTGTTGGTGCAGCGACAACTACACCAATTTATGGATTTAACGCGGATAGATTTAAAGCAGATGTATCTGATGGTGGTAGTGTAAATATAACAGGAGGAAGTATTTCTCTTGGTATAAACACAAGTTTTGATGGTCTTTCTACCTCAATAAATAATAAAACATATTATCTTGGTCAATCATTTACAAGTGGTTTATCTAATCCAGAAGTTAAAAAATATTCTGGAAACATGCTCTATATTGATCATCGACCAGCAATCACACGTTCTTCTAATCAAAAAGAAGATATCAAAGTTATATTACAGTTCTAACTCATGTCACAAACCACAAATTTAAACGTATCTCCATACTTTGACGATTTTGATGAGAATGACAACTATTATAAGGTGTTGTTCAAACCGGGGGTACCTGTTCAGGCAAGAGAACTAACTGGATTACAATCAATATTACAAAATCAAATTGCTAAATTTGGCCAACATTTTTTCAAAGAGGGATCAAAAGTAATACCCGGAAATACAACTTATATTGACAATTATAAATGCGTAGTAATTAATAAAGAGTATCTTGGAATAACTGTAGAGTCTTATATTGATCAATTATTAAATCAAAAAATATTTGGAACAACATCCGGTATAAGTGGAACTGTAGTACAAATTGTAAAATCTGCAGATTCTATAGATGGTGAAATAACTCTTTATGTCCATTATGAATCTCAGGGTGTTGAGAGCGCAGATGCTGTTGAATTTCAAAATGGAGAAAATATAATAACAAATATTGATATCTTATCAGGGCCAGAAAATAGTACTTTTATTCCAGCTGGTGAAGCTTTTGCGTCTACATTTTCATTCGATTGCACCGCTACAGGATCTGCTTTTTCAATTAATGAGGGAGTTTATTTTATAAGAGGTAATTTTGTCACAGTTAATTCAGAAACCATAATTTTAGATCAATATTTCCCTACTCCCACTGGTAGAATTGGACTTAAAATTGTTGAAGATACAATAAACTCTGATGAGGATGCAAATCTTACAGATAATTCTAAGGGATTTAACAATTTTGCAGCTCCCGGTGCTGATCGTTTAAAAATATCTTGTTCTCTTGCGTTTAAGGATATTGATGATTTTAATGATGATGATTTTGTAGAGTTAGCAACTGTAAGAAACGGTAATTTAACAACAAAAACAACAACATCTCAATATAATCTAATTGCAGATGAATTGGCAAGAAGAACTTTTGATGAATCTGGAGATTATATAACAAAACCATTTCAAATAAAAGTAAGAGAGTCAGCTAATAATGGAGTCGGTAATAATGGTGTGTATCCAGAGGGTCAAATCACTCAAGATGGAAGTGTAGCATCTGAAGAAATAGGTTTATATCAAGTATCATCTGGTAAAGCATATGTTAAAGGTTATGAAGTCAATAAACAAAACACAGAATTTGTTGATTTTGATAAACCAAGAACTGTAAAAAAACTTGAAAATCAAGCAATAAATTATCACACCGGAGCATCAGTAAGATTAAATCGTGTTTTAGGATCTCCTGAGATTGGTATTGGTAACACATATATTGTTAGTTTAAGAGATCAGAGAACAGGTGCTCAAAGTGCTGCGAATATCATGTCTGCTCCCGGAGAAGAAATAGGTTTAGCAAGAGTATATGATTTTGCACTTGAATCAGGAGCTTACAATACATCAACTCCAACTGCAAATGAATGGGATATATCACTATATGATATTCAAACATTTACAAAAATAACTCTAAATGCCAATCATACGCTTTCAACACCAACTTTTATTAAAGGAAAATATAGTGGTGCTTCAGGATTTTTAAGATCTGCTGTATCTGCATCTACATCTTTACAAGTATATGAAACAAATGGAGAGTTTGTTCCAAATGAACCATTGATATTTAATGGTATCGAAAATTCTCGTGTATCTGTTGCAGTAACAAATTTTGGTATGAGAGATGTAAAATCAATATTTGGAGGGCCAGGATTAACAGATCAGAATAGTGGTGATGTTGGTTTTGCAAGAACATTCACAGGTGATATTAAATTAAGAGATGAATTTATATTTGGTTCTGCAAATGTTACATCATCTACAAATACTGGTGGATCTGGAGTAAGCACAATTACAAGCGGTAATCCTCAATTTCCCGGCAAATTAAAAGTTGGTAATATATTAAAATTTGGTGGACTTGGAAAAAATACTAAAACATTAGCAAGAATCACAGAGGTAAATGCAAATGATGTTCTTGTAACTGGTGTTACAACAGTCTCAGGAGTTGCAGAGGGATTTTTACCTTTAGGATCAGTTAATACTTCTGTGGAAGTTCCTGATCTAACACTTGTCACAACTCCATTTGAAAAATCAGATGATAATACTCTTTTTACACCACTTCCAAAATCTCTTATATCAGATGTAGATTTAAGTAATGCAACTCTTGCGATAAGAAAGGTATTTAACGTTGTAATAAGTGCATCCACAGACGCACTAACTGGAGCAGTCACAGCAGGAGATAATACTACATTTTTACCATTTGATGAAGAAAGATATAGTTTGATAAGGGCAGATGGCACAATTGAGACATTAACTGATGATAAATTTACTTTTACAAACGGAAATGGAACACTTCAGATTAGTAATATTGGCACAGATTTATCTGCAAATCAAGAGGCAACACTAATTGCAACTCTTAATAAAATAAAACCAACGGCTAAAGTAAAAAGAAAGAATGTAGTTAATTCACTTGTTGTAGATAAATCAAAATTATCTGGATCTGGTATTGGTAGAACAACATTAAATGACGGATTAACCTTTGGAAGTTACCCATTTGGAACTCGTGTGCAAGATGAAAAAATATCTCTTAATACACCAGATGTTTTAGATATTTTAGGTGTATTTGAATCAACTGATACGAGTGATCCATCAGCACCAAAGATGACATTATCATCTATTAATACGGTTGATGGTGGAACAACTGATCTATTGATAGGGGAACAAGTAAAAGGATTAACTTCTGGTACGATTGCCATCTATACTGAACAACTAACTGATTCTCAAATTTCTTATGTTCCGTTAAATGAGAGTGAATTTGTGGAGGGTGAGTCTCTATTATTTGAGAATTCAGATGTTCAGGCCATTGTGAACACAATAGACGTACCATCTAGAAATATCTCCGCAGATTTTACTTTTAATTCTGGTCAAACTTCAACTTTGTTTAATCATGGATTTATTACAAGAAAAAGTAATATTGATGCACCAACTAAAAAAATAAAAATATATTTTTCAAACTCATTTTTTGAATCTGACGACACAGGCGATATCACCACTGTTAATTCTTATGGAGATTTAGATTATAGAAATGATATTCAATTTATAAATGATTTTAGAAATACTGACATATTAGATATAAGACCCAGAGTTTCAAATTACTCTGTTTCAGAGAGTAATAGATCACCACTTGAATTTTTAGGTAGAGAATTAAATGCGTCTGGAAATTCAGCTTCTAACATTCTTGCATCAGATGAATCAATAACGATTGATTTTTCCTTCTACTTGGGTAGAATTGATAAATTATATCTTACAAAAGGTGGTAGAATATCATGGATTCCCGGAACACCTGCGGAGGTGCCAGATCCTCCAGTTGCAACAGACGATGCGCTTGAATTAGCGACTATCACGTTACCACCATATCTTTTTGATGTTTCAGAGGCAACCATGTCCTTCTTGAAACACAGAAGATATAGAATGTCAGATATAAGAAAACTTGAAACTAGAATAAAAAATTTAGAATATTACAGTGCATTAACTCTTTTAGAAACAGCGACCGCAAATTTATTTGTTCCTGATGAGGATGGTTTAAATAAATTTAAATCTGGATTTTTTGTTGATAATTTTACAACCTTCCAACCTCAAGAGTCTGAAATACCGGTAAAAAATAGTATTGACACCACAAATAAAGAACTAAGACCATCTCACTATACTAGCTCTATTGATTTACAAGTTGGCCCTGTTGAAGGTGAAGTAAGCATCTTTACTGGAGCAGCACCTGAAGGGGTTAATATTAGAAAAACTGGAGATGTCATAACACTAGATTATGATGAAGTACAGTATCTAAATCAACCTTTTGGAACAAGGTCTGAAAGTGTCACTCCATTCCTGCTTAATTTCTGGGAGGGATTTGTAAAATTAACACCCTCTAGCGACACTTGGGTTAACACTGTTAGACTTGAAGATAATGTTTTTGAAACTGAGGGTAATTTTGCAGATGTTATTAGAACAGCAGAGAGAAGGTACGGAGGTTTTGATACACAAACAGGATTAACACCCATAGTTTGGGGTGGTTGGCAGACTTGTTGGACTGGAACAAGAAAAGAAACTAAAGTCACAAAAAGAAAAGAAGTAACCGGTAGAAAAGTAACTAGAAAAACAACTGGAAACCAGTGGAAGGATATACAAAAAACAACTACAACGACGTTCCAAGATACATTTACTGAAACATTTAGAGATGGAACAGAATCAAGAGATGGTTCAAGACAACTAATCACTGAACAATTTGATCAAACATCTCTTGGTGATAGGACAATAAGCACAGCTATTATTCCTACAATAAGATCAAGAAACGTTGCTTTTGACGGAAAAGGATTTTTACCACAAGCGACAATGTTTGCATTCTTTGATGGTGTTGATGTAACCAAATATTGCGTACCAAAACTAATTGAAATAGAAATGACATCTGGTAGTTTCCAAGTTGGCGAAACTGTTACCGGAACTATTAAAACAAATCCTAACTTAGCTTCTGATCCACCATATATTAAATTTAGAGTTGCCGTTTCTAACCATAAAGAAGGCCCTCATGATGCACCAACAAAAAGATATCTTAGAAATCCCTATACTGACAAGCAAGTATCAACTTTAGCACTTGAATCTTTTGGTGGTAATGTGGGTCAAATTTTAGCAGGTGGTGGAGGTAGTTCTTCGATCATACCGAGCACATATTCATCAACTTCAACTTTATTGAATGTTGATACAATGTCACTTGCCAATCAACCACAGGGAGACTTTTTTGGATATATTCAAACAGGAATGATTTTGAAAGGTGGGACATCTGGTGCAGAAGCAAAAATTACAAATCTTAGATTAGTGGTTGATTTTACATCAACAGTTCAAGGTAGTTTCTACATTCCAAATCCAAACGTCAATACAAATCCAGTCTTCCAAACAGGAGAAAGGGATTTCTTATTGACAGATGATGTTGATAATAATCCTTCTGATTCAACCACTACAGGTAAAGATATTTACACTGCGAGTGGATCAGTTCAAACAGTTCAAGAAAATATTGTCTCTGTAAGAAATGCTAAGATTGTTAATCTATATTCATCACAAGATAGAGCTGTTTCCGAATCAATCGGACAAACATTTGTAACTGATGAATTGGGAAGTGAAACAACTTCAAAAGTTATAAGATATGGAAGAATTAAAAGAAATAGAAGAGGTGGTGGTGGTGGTAAGAAATGTTTCATGCCCGGCACTTTAATGACACTTGCTGATGGATCTCAAAAGAAAATTGAAGAGATTAAAGTTGGTACAAAGTTATTAGGAGATAATAATGTAATTAATGAAGTAAAGGTGGTTTTAGATGCAAAAACAGATGGAAGAAGATTAGTTAACATAAACAATAAAGGTTTCTTTGTAACAGAAGACCACCCATTTATGACTAATGACGGTTGGAAATCTTGTAATAAAGAAATGTCTAATGAAAATTATTCTTTCTTAAAAGTTGATCAACTTAAAATCGGTGATGAGATAAAAATTAAAGATAATAAATTTGAAAATATTAGTTCAATAGAGTTTAAAGAAGTTGATCCCGATACTGATTTGCATAACTTCACGTTAGATGGTGATCATACATATATCGCTAATGATTTTGTTTCGCATAATAAATGTTTTATGCCCGGCACTTTAATGACGCTTGCTGATGGTTCCCAAAAGAAAGTAGAGGAAATTGAAGTCGGTACTAAGTTATTAGGAAATAATAACTCAATTAATGAAGTAAAAACAGTTTTAAATCCTAAGACAGAGGGAAGAAAACTAGCTAACATAAACAATAAAGGTTACTTCGTGACAGAGGATCATCCGTTCATGACAACTGATGGTTGGAAATCTTGTAACAAAGAAATGTCTCGTGAAAACTATCCTGAACTAGAAATTAATCAATTAGAAGTTGGTGATCAGATAAAAATTAAAGATAATAAATTTGAAAAAATTACCTCAATAGAATTAAAAGAAGTTGACCCAAACACTGACTTGCACAACTTTACATTAGATGGGGATCATACATACGTTGCTAATGACTTTGTTGCACATAATAAATGTTTCATGCCCGGAACCTTAATGACACTTCCCGATGGTTCTCAAAAGAAAGTAGAGGAAATTAAAGTCGGTGATAAATTATTAGGTTTATCTGATGCAATTAATGAAGTAAAGATAGTTTTAAATCCTAAAACAGAGGGAAGAAAATTAGCTAATATAAACAGTAAAGGTTTCTTTGTGACCGAAGATCATCCATTCATGACAACTGATGGTTGGAAATCTTGTAATAAAGAAATGTCTAATGAAAACTACCCTTACTTAGAAGTTAATCAATTAGAAATAGGTGATGAAATAAGAAGTAAGGGTAATGAAGTCGAGAAAGTAACCTCAATAGAATTAAAAGAAGTTGATCCTGACACTAACTTACATAACTTCACATTAGATGGTGATAATACATATATCGCTAATGATCTTGTTGCACATAATAAATGTTTCATGCCCGGAACCTTAATGACGCTTGCTGATGGTTCCCAAAAGAAAATTGAAGAGATTGAAGTCGGTGATAAATTGTTGGGTTTATCTGAGGCAATCAATGAAGTAAAGGTAGTTTTAAATCCTAAAACAGAGGGAAGAAAACTAGCTAACATAAATGGAAAAGGTTTCTTTGTGACTGAAGACCATCCCTTTATGACAACTGATGGTTGGAAATCTTGTAACAAGGAAATGTCCAATGAAAACTATCCTGACCTAGAAATTAATCAGCTTGAGATTGGTGATGAGATAAAATGTAAAGGTGATAAAGTTGAAAAGATTACCTCCATAGAATTAAAAGAAGTTGATGCTGATACTGATTTGCACAACTTTACATTAGATGGCGACCACACGTATATTGCTAATGATTACATCGCACATAATAAATGTTTCATGCCCGGAACCTTAATGACGCTCGCTGATGGATCTCAAAAGAAAATTGAAGAGATTGAAGTTGGTACAAAGTTATTAGGAAATAATAATATAATTAATGAAGTAAAAGCAGTTTTAAATCCTAAAACAGAAGGAAGAAAATTAGCAAATATAAACGATAAGGGTTATTTTGTAACAGAAGACCATCCATTCAGAACAACCCACGGTTGGAAATCTTGTAACAAAGAAATGTCCAATGAGAACTATCCTCACCTAGACATTGATCAACTTGAAATTGGTGATTGGATAAAAATTAAAGATAACGAATATGAAAAAGTTACCTCTATAGAATTAAAAGAAGTTGATCCTGATACTGACTTACATAACTTCACGTTAGATGGTGATCATACCTATGTCGCCAATAAGTATGTTGCACATAACAAATGTTTCATGCCCGGAACCTTAATGACGCTTGCTGATGGTTCCCAAAAGAAAATTGAAGAGATTGAAGTTGGTACAAAGTTATTAGGAGATAACAATGTAATCAATGAAGTGCTTATAGTTTTAGATGCAAAAACAGGTGGAAGAAAATTAGCTAACATAAACGGTAAAGGTTTCTTTGCGACTGAAGATCATCCGTTCATGACTAAAGATGGATGGAAATCTTGTAACAAAGAAATGTCCGATGAAAAATATTCTTTCTTAAGAGTTGGTCAACTTGAAATCGGTGATGAGATAAAAATTAAAGATAATAAATTTGAAAAAATTACCTCAATAGAATTAAAAGAAGTTGATCCTGATACTGACTTACATAACTTTACATTAGATGGTGATCACACATACATCGCTAATGAATATGTTTCACATAACAAAGGTGGTAATGGATGCTTTATGCCTAATACCTTAATGACACTTGCCGATGGATCTAAAAAGAAAATAGAGGAAATTGAAGTTGGTAATAAGTTATTAGGTTTATTTGATACAATCAATGAAGTAAAAGAAATTTTAAATCCAAAAACAAATGGAAGAAAATTAGTAAACATAAATGATAAAGGTTTCTTTGTGACTGAAGATCACCCATTTATGACAACTAATGGATGGAAATCAACTAATAAGGAGATGTCTCGTGAAAACTATCCTGACCTAGAAGTTGATCAGTTGAAAATTGGTGATGAGATAAGAAGTAAAGGTAATGAAGTTGAGAAAGTGTTCTCGATAGAATTTAAGGAAGTTGATCCTGATACTGACTTACACAACTTTACATTAGATGGTGATCACACATACATCGCCAATGATCTTGTTGCACATAATAAACGTGGTGGTGGACGTGGAAATGAAAAGGCTGGAGATCCATTAGCGCAGTCATTCTTTATAAAAGAGGAAAGTGGCGTATTTTTAACAAGTTGTGAGTTGTTTTTTGAGAGAAAAGACCCGAATGAAATTCCAGTAACAATTCAAATAAGAACCATGAAAACTGGATTACCAACAACAGAGGTAGTTCCTTTTTCAGAAGTTACTTTAGATCCAAATGAAGTCAACACTTCTACTAATGGTAGTGTTCCAACCAAGTTTACATTTGAATCTCCAGTGTATCTTGAGGGTGGTACTGAATATGTAGTGGTAGTAAAATCTGTATCTTTAAAATATAAAGTTTTCATATCAAGAATTGGTGAAAATGATTTAATTACAGATGAATTTGTTTCTAATCAACCAACTTTAGGTTCATTATTTAAATCACAAAATGCTTCAACATGGGAACCAAGCCAATGGGAAGATTTAAAGTTCATCTTAAATAGAGCAGAATTTGTTTTAGAAGGAACTGTTGAGTTATATAATCCAATACTATCAAGAGGAAACTATCAAATTCCAAATTTGATGCCAGATGCCTTGCAAACTCACTCTAAAAAAGTAAGGGTTGGATTATCATCTGCGTTTGGTGCAGGTATTCATCCAACATTTGGAAATACAATTTATCAGCAAGGATCAAACGTAACTGGTAATTTAGTCGGAACAGCCGGTGCTGCTTCTGGTGATTTGACAGTCACAAGGGCTGGTGTTGGATATACACCTGCGTCAGGTAATCGTGGTTTAATTGGTGTTGCTTTAACGACAATAACAGGAAGCGGAGTAAATGCGACTGCTAACGTTCATTTTGAGAGTGGTGTTGCTGTCGCTGCAACCATCGCTAGTGGTGGTCAAGGATATCAAGTTGGTGATCTGTTGGGAATAACCACTAATTTAGGAATCAATGCAAGATTATCTGTAGTTTCAATCGCTGCAACAAGCGAATTAATTATTGATAATATTCAGGGTGTATTCTTAACTGGTGCTGGTACAACTCTAATGTATGGTACAGCAGATGGTGATATTGGAAGCACAAAGGCTGGAGTTGGTAGTGCCATATGTGGTAACGGTGGAAGTTCTGGAGCGTTTATCCCTGATGGCACAGTTATATCTGTAACAGATGGTTTACACATTACTGTTAATCACAAGAATCATGGAATGTATCATGAACAAAACTTGGTCACAATATCAGATGTAGCGAGTGATACCATACCAACTAAATTATCAGTTCCTTATAATAATAGTTCAACAGACCCTATCACTGTTGATAACATTGGCATTCTTACATCATTTGAAAATGTTTCAGTCGCAGCGACAAATCCCGGATATGTTAAAATTAAAAATGAGATTATAAAGTATACTGGTGTATCAGCATTCTCCGGTCAGGGAACAATCACTGGTGTCACACGGGCACAAGATTCAACATCTGCTCAAAATTATGATAAAGGTGATTTAGTTCAAAAATATGAACTTGGCGGTGTATCCTTACGTCGTATCAATCGAACTCATGATTTCAGAGAAGTAACTGATACTAATCCTATAAAACTTGATTCATATAAAATCAAATTGAATATGGGAGAACAAGGAATCGGAAGAAGCACATCAACTGTAGAAAGTTACCCAGCTTTATTCTTAGATCAGACAAAATCAACTGGAGGTCTTAATATACGTGCCACTCAAAATATGCCGTTTGAAATCATCACTCCGATGATTCAAAATATGACCGTTGCCGATACAACTATAGAAGCCTCTATTAGAACTGTAAGCGGAACAAGTATAAATGATGGTTCAGGTGAAGGAACAGATGTTCCATTCATAGACAAAGGCACAGAGTCTATCGCTCTAGATGATGTTAATTATTTTGACTCTCCTAGAGTTATTGCTTCAAGAGTAAATGAATTAAATACTGCAACTCTTGATGTATTACCGGGTGATAGATCGTTTAACATGTCATTACGATTACTTTCAGGAGATAATTTATTATCACCAGTAATTGATACACAAAGAATGAACGCAATATTGACCTCTAATAGGATTGATAATGTAATTGGTGATATCACTATTGACAATAGAGTTGATACTTTACTTGAAGACCCATCATCTGCGGTCTATGTCTCAAAAGAAAATACTCTTGAAACTTCTGCTACATCACTTAAAATTATTGTTGATGCTCACGTCAATCGATATGGTGACATAAGAGCATTCTATGCGATAAGTAATTCTCAAGGAACTGAGCCAACATTTATTCCATTCCCCGGATATGATAATTTAGATGAAAATGGTAGAGTGAGAACAAGTGATAAGAATAGTGGTAGACCTGATGCATTAATTGCTAAGAGTGATCCTACAGGATTTGCACCAGAAGATCTTCAATATAAGGAATATACGTTTACTGCAAACGAATTACCTTCATTTAAAACATTTAGAATTAAATTCTTAATGACATCTACCAATCAGGCATTCGTGCCTCGATTAACAAGTTTGAAAGTTATCGCTACTGCTTAATGGATTACATTAAAGTAAAAGACAATGAACATTTGATTAGAAACACTCAATCAAACTGTATTGTCAACACAAACAAAGCTGAGTACGAGGAGTATTTAACTCGTCGTAAACTCAAAAAAAGTGAAAAAAATAAAGTTGATAATCTTGAAAGAGATATATCAACTCTTAGAAATGAAATCTCTGAAATCAAAGATCTGTTAAGGAGTCTAGTAAATGGCTGAGGTCAACTCACCGAAAATTGAGTTTGATAAAAAAGGTTCAACGTCTAGATTTAATTTGGATGTAAATCAATATGCAGATAATTTTTATGATTTGGAAATAGTTGGTTCAGGAGGAACTGCCTATAATTTAACTGGATATGGTTTTTCGGGGACGATTAGAAAACATGTAGGTTCATCAATCACAGCGACTGATAATATAACAGTTGGATTTGATACTGTTGGTGGACAGCCCTTAGGTATTATAACTGCGAGGGTGAGTAACTCACTTACTACAAGTTTTCAAAAAATAAGTCCAAGATATACCTACGATATAATTGCAACCGAACATTCATCAGGATATAAAAGGCAGCTTGTTTCTGGTGATGTTAACGTAAATTTAGGTATCACACAAGTTGGTGGTGGTGGAACTGATGATTCTGACTGATGTATTAGGTGCAAATCGGATATGTATTGCAGTCATTGACGAATCAAATAATGGTGATAATGCTCCATCCATTGCAGAATACAATACCTTTAGAGAAACTTTTCCAAACCGCAAACATTTTCTATTACAACCTGTATCCACTGGAGCAGCAAGCACAAGTGAACTTATGATTCAGTGCATTAGAAAGTATATACGTTAGTGGATTTGGAACCGATACATCTCTTAACGGTAATGAAATCAAAGTGCACCCTGTAAATAGAGATAATGGTAGTGCAGATAATGCGTCTGATTGGTTTGATATTGTAGGCATACAAACTGGAACTATTACAAAACTTGCGTTATTTGTTGATGTTTCTGGCAGTATGACACTTAACACAGTCGCAGCATCATATGCTAAATTTATCGGAACATGCACTGATGCCGGTATCACTGTCAGACAAGAAACAAATGGAGTTGAAGACTGGCTCGAACCATTCTCAGGTATATTAGCATAATGGCATTAAAAAAACTAATTAACATAGATGTAATAAAGAAGGATCTTNTGATTCCTCGCAACGTTGATTATGANCAACTGTTTACAATAAACGATAGNAGAACAGGTAGTGGAGTNAGTTTTAGTGGATTTAGTTCNTCAATTCTATCTTCTAAAGTAAAACAAAATCCAAATTCAACNGGATTNGCTGCTACTTTTACAGCTACATATTCTGATGCATCTTCTGGTGTGATAAAATTAACTTTGACTGCTGATCAAACAAAAGCGTTGAAATCAGGTAGATATTTTTATGATGTTGTTGTGATAAATGAAGATAAACCAAGTGCTGATGTTGCGGGTGATTTACATACCGAGAGATTAGTAGAAGGTCAACTCATNGTAGAATAAATAGATTGAGGAGATAGTATAACATGGCTCAACCATCAAGCAGATCAACACTAATAGATTATTGCAAAAGGCAGTTGGGTGCTCCATTGCTAGAGATTAATATTGCAGATGAGCAAACTGAAGATTTATTAGACGATGCCATTCAATACTTTCAAGAAAGACATTTCAATGGTGTTATACAAACATTTTTAAAATATAAAGTAAGACAAGTAGATATAGATCGAGCAAGAGGTAGAGGTGGTGATAACGCAGTCGGAATAGTTACTACAACAACAAGTAGCACCATCGTTGGAGTATCAACTGATTTTACNTTTGAAGAGGATAGTAATTATCTNGTCATTCCCAACTCTGTNATAGGTGTTAACAAGTTNTTTCATTTTGATGGTGCGAANACAGTTACAAATAACATGTTCAGTGTAAAATATCAGTTGTTCTTAAATGATATTGCATTTAATCTTGGATATGCTGGTATCTTAAACTATGCAATGACAAAAAGGTACCTTGAAGATATTAATTTTGCACTTACAACTGAAAAACAAATCAGATTTAATCAAAGGCAAGATCGTCTATACATGGATATGGACTTCTCAGCCATGAGTGTTGATGATTTTNTAGTNATTGATTGTTTTAGAATNATAGATCCAAATGANCATTCAGGTGTTTANAATGATTANTTCTTNAAAAGATATTTNACAGCNTTGATGAAGAGACANTGGGGGCAAAATTTAATTAANTTTCAAGGTGTTAAATTACCNGGTGGTGTAGANTTNAANGGTAGACAAATATACGATGATGGACAAAGAGAGTTAGATATAATCAGAGAACAAATGTCTAATACATATGAGTTACCACCACTCGATTTCATAGGATAGTGATATGGCTCTTAATCCATTTTTCCAACAAGGGTCAANANCTGAGCANAACTTAGTTCAATCTCTNATAAATGAACAACTNCAAATTTATGGNGTNGAAGTTCATTATCTACCTAGAAAATATGCAACNNCNAANACNATAATAAAAGANGTTATNGAATCTAAATTTGATGANGCATATCCCATAGANGCCTACGTTGAATCTTTTGACGGATANGGAGAAAATCCAACTCTTNTNTCAAAGTTTGGTATTCAGGCAACTAACGAACTTACATTAACAATATCAAGAGAAAGATTTGAGACATACATATCACCACTGATAGAGGATAAAAGTAATATAAGATTATCAACACGACCAAAGGAGGGTGACTTAGTTTACTTCCCTCTTGGAGATAGACTATTTGAAATAAAATATGTTGAACATGAACAACCATTTTATCAACTAAGAAAAAATTATGTTTATACTTTACGTTGTGAACTGTTTCAGTATGAGGATGAGGTTATTGATACTGGTGTTGATGAAATCGATGATACATTAGCAGCGACCGAGGGTGCGGATGGTGAAGATTTTATCATAGGTGGAACACAAGTTCTNACATTAGTTGGAACNGCATCAAGTGCNNCCGCNGTTAC
>FUFK010062733.1_pt1 | contig 32346 bp, 52 predicted proteins | sample 1021851 | NCBI WGS metagenome assembly FUFK01 (sample SAMEA51879418, study PRJEB19060) | metagenome | reverse complement strand
CTCGTGGAGTAACTACTCTAACGCCGGATTTGCGTTTGGTCATGCCGTAAACATCTATGACAGCAATGCAAATGACTTTGCCATAACGGGCGTTCAGCTTGAAGTAGGCGAACAGGCCACGCCGTTTGAACATCGGTTGATTGGCGATGAGTTGCTTCAGTGCCAGAGATATTACTATAGAGTAGGTGATGACAATAACGGCGGGGGTTATCACCGTTATGCCGTAGGTAGTTGTCAAGGAACTAGCAGTTGTGGGATTACTGTTCATGCGCCGGTAAAAATGAGAACAACCCCGACGTTGGAACAAACAGGGACAGCCAGCAACTATGCTCTGTATGAAGCAGATGCGGTTCACGCTTGCTCTAGTGTTCCTGCTATTAATTCAGCACATTGTAGTCCAAGCAACTTTAACATAACCTTTACATCTTCGGGAAATCTTGCAAATGGAAATGCCGCCGAAGCTATAAATAATAATAACACTACCAGCTATTTAGCATTCGCAGCGGAGTTGTAACGATGATGGGTTCAGCAACAATAACTAATGCAAAGTATGGCTTAGACCCCATGACTGGTGAAAACACCTGTATTAATTGTGTGTTTGACGGACGCCATGTATCTGTTCCGTTAAATCCAGAGAACACAGAATATATAGAAATCATGCGACAGGTCAAGGCCGGTACACTTACAATCGCTGACGCTGACTGATGAAGCTGGCGATGGAACCGACACTCAAAACTCAGATGGAACTTGAGGCACACGAGAAGGAGTGCGCCATCCGGTATGCCAACGTGCAAGAAAAGCTAGAGGGCTTGGACAAGCGCATGTGGCGACTAGAAGCAATGATTATGGGTAGCACCATTCTTGTGGTAGCAATGGTGGTATCAGTATTTATGGGACTTAACTAATGGCAATGTTTAAGGCGTTTAAGCCAAGCGGCATGGAAAAAATTGCCCGTGCTATGGGTTATCAAGGTGACATGCAGGGTTTCCAGAGTTTCCTGTCACAAGACCCTATGCGTCAACAACAGATGCAGCAGTACCAGCAGAAGGCCATGCAGATGGCACGTGGTGGTGTGGTAAGGATGCAAGAGGGTGGGCAAGTGCCTCCTGAATTGAGAGATGCCGCCACCACTGACGGATATCTGGATTTTTACGACGACCAGAAGCCTCAACAACAACCGCCTGCTGCTGAACCACCTGCACCGCCGCCAAAAAATGTGCAGGAAGCCACTGTACAGCGTATGTTTGCCCCTGCTGTACCGGCTGGTGGCGTAACACAAGCAGCAACCACACCATTTGAAACTGGTCAGTATATTGAGCCGAATACTGGCACTGTAACTGGTGCAGTTCAGGTTCCTACAGCTATGGCTACCACAGCTACTGCCACACCCGCACAAGAAAGTGCTGCTGCACAGGTAGAAGCTGCACAAGCTGCGCCAGCAGTTGATGCAGCCATGAATGCTACACAGGCAGCGCAGACCACTGTAGACCCACGTGCGCAGGTTACAGCAGCCCAGCAAACAGCATCTAGCGTAGGTGATCTTGATGCTGCGCAGGGTAATGCCACGCTTATAGATAATCCCGTACAGCGGGAAATTCAAGACGGTGAACTTATTTCAGGTGCTGCTGCCGACGCTACAAAGGCTGCACAGTTCACGGAGCAGGTACAGGCGGCAGAGGCCACGCCATCTACACAGGCAACTGTACAGGGTCAGCTTGCGCAGCTTACTGCCAACTTTGATGCATCTAACCCGCCAGCATGGGCTGCAGGTGCTATGCGCAATGCCACTGCAGCTATGGCGCAACGTGGTCTTGGTGCATCTAGTCTTGCGGGTCAGGCTATTGTACAGGCCACTATTGAATCGGCCCTACCTATTGCACAGGCTGACGCTGCCACTACGGCACAGTTTGAAGCACAGAACTTGTCAAACAGGCAGCAACGTGCTATGCTTGCTGCACAGCAACGTGCGCAGTTTATAGGTCAAGAGTTTGACCAAGAGTTCCAAGCACGTGTCGCTAACGCAAGCCGCATCTCTGACATTGCTAATCTCAACTTTACAGCAGAGCAGCAGGTGCAGCTTGAGAATAGTCGTGCTGCCAATACCATGAATTTGAATAACCTGTCTAACAAACAGGCACTCGTGATGTCTGAGGCTGCTGCACTTGCGCAGATGGACACACAGAACTTGAGTAATCGTCAGCAAGCTGCTGTGCAAAACGCACAGTCATTCTTGCAGGTAGATATGGCAAACCTGTCAAATCAGCAGCAGACAGAATTGTTTAAGGCACAGCAACGCACACAGGCAATGTTTACAGATCAGGCAGCTACCAACGCTGCACGTCAGTTCAATGCCACTAGCCAGAACCAAGTTGATCAGTTCTTTGCTAATCTGGCAAACCAGACCGCACAGTTTAATGCAGCACAACAGAATGCACAGGCGCAGTTTAATGCAGGTCAAGCTAATACCATTGAGCGTTTCAATGCTGAAATGAACAACCAGCGTGACCAGTTCAATGCTCAAAACCAGACAGTTATTGCGCAGTCAAATGCGCAGTGGCGTAGGCAGCTTGCTACTGCAGACACTGCTGCTGTCAATCGTGCAAATGAACTAAACGCAAATGCCATTCTTGATATCAGCAAGACCGCCTACAACAATTTGTGGCAATATTATGCTGACAGCATGGAGCATGCTTGGGAAGCAGCAGATAGCGAACTTGACCGCCTGAATAATCTGGCAGTTGCGCAGCTTAGTGCAGATGCAACAAAGGCAGCACAACGCATGGCAAGCAGTTCACAAGCTGGCTCTGCCCTTGGTGGTCTGCTGGGTACATTAGGTGCTGCATACATTCAGTTTGGATAGGATAGATAATGCCTCTTACTAACCCATCACCGATACTTCACCAGAACATTAACACTGTTATGAAAATGAAGCCGGAAGAAAAAGAAGTCAGTGCTAATACGCTGATGGGGCCACCTAAGCGTCGTCAGATGAATGATGACAAGCGAGGTGATCCTATGCAGCCGTCTCGTCGCATTGCATCTTACATTGAGGCAATCCGTCAGAAGCGTGAGGAAGTAACAAATGCTTGATCAAATGCAGCCAATGATTGACACAGCCATTCCCGGCCAGTCTTTGACTGCTGAGTTGGGTAGCCGTCCGTGGACTAACCCTCCGCAATATAACACTGTAGAAGAAGCACTTGATTATTACATCCCCCGGCTTCAGTCAGACGAAGTGACAGAGCAGCTTCTTGACGTTCTGGAGATGGGCATTCCTGTTACGACTATCGCTAACACCATGCAGCTTGGTGCCGTCATGGAAGGCAAGCACACTATCGACGTAGGTATGCTGGTGCTGCCAGTTCTTGTAGAACTAATCATGCTGATTGGTGACACTGCTAAAGTAAAATACACCTCTGGTCTTGAGAAGGACAAAGAGATGTCAGGCACGACTGTCAAACTGGCTCTTGAGCGTTTCAAGCAGGAGCAGAAGGATGATAGTATGCCGGAAGAAACTGCTGATACACCTGTCATTGCCGAAATGCGTGAAGCAGCCGACAAACGTACAGGTCTGATGTCGAGGTCGTAATATGTCTTTTCTTGGATTAGGCTCATTCGGTGAAGGCTTTGTTAAGGGCTTTGCCGAATCTGCCAATGAAGCACTCAAACGTGATATTGAGCGGATCAACAACCGTATTGACAAGGTTGCTGAAATCCGCACACAACGTGCTTTGGACGATCAGGCAAAACGGCGTGACAAAGTTGATGCAACTGTCGAGCGTCTCAAAGAAGGTGCTAAGATTATTGGTGGCCCAAACGCTGATGCCTATGCTGCCGGTCTTCTTGAGGAGTATGGTTCCGCTGGATATGATGCTCTGCTCACTAGCTTGCAGCAAGCCAAGATTGATCACAAAGGCATTGACATCGGCTCTTTCTTTGAACGTGCTGGTGTAGATGCCCCCGGCCAAGCTGGTGGTCAGACCTACACACTCCGTGACTACGCCGAAGCATATCTTGGCGCACCCAAAACTCTCCCCACTTCTCTTAAAATCCCTGCAGATGACACACGTGTCGGTGGTCTCGTCAGTTCCGTTCTTGGTGTTGACGTAGACATTGCTGGCCGTGCGCAGCAGCGTTCTGCCGCTGAGATTGCAGCTATGGGTACAAGCGACAGATACGACGCATCTGTAATTATTCCTAAAGTCAAGTTCAAGAAGTTCGCATTTGACTTGGAGATTTTGCCATTTGATCAACGGTTGGCCCGTATTGAAGAGGAACTCACTACAGCCAGTGCGGATGATCCGTCACCTATGGACGGATTTGCTAACAGGCAGGAGTATCTTCGCTCACTGCGTGACTCGACCTACGCATCCTATATTGAAAACGCACCTGACCTCAAGAAGTTAGAACTTATGAGGGCAAGGCGTGACACTGTGACAGATGAGACACAGAAGGCTGAACTTACTCGTCAGATTAATGAACTTAATACTACACTGAAACGTCGCCAGTTGATAGAAGACAATGACGATCTTGGTCTTATGCAGATGGACGCTGCAGATGCGTGGAGAAAAAAGGACTATGACAGGTTTGAAGAAATCATGTCGAACATCAATCGTCGTACCACTGGTAAACTACCCACTATCCAAGAAGAGATCAGTCAGCTTAAAGCTAAAGTGAATACGGTTACTGAAGGCTCTCAGAAACATACAGATTTGATTGAAGAGATTAAAAGACTTGAAAAAATTTCTCTTCTAGGAAAATTTGAAAACATTACAACTGAAATTGCACGTCTGCAAAAACAAGCAGCCGGTATGGACAGAAATACACAGGAATACCAAGATATTGAAACACGTATTGAGCAGCTAAATGCCGCATTGAATATTGGCACGACTGTAACTGACTCTGGATTTGCTACAGCACAACGTGTGATTGACAACGCTATTGATCGTGAGGTGGAATTGCGGCTTGGTGCTGTAGGCGCACTATATGTAGAGGCGTCTAAATTGATCGCATCTGCTTCATTTACAAGAAGCCAACTGTCTCCTGAATTACGGAATGCGTATGACCAAGGTCTTGCAATGCGTCAAAAAGTTGAAGGCACTGTGTACAACAATCTTATGAAAGTGCTGCCACCTGACGAAAACCCAGCTATGGTAGCTGTCGGTGTATTCCGTGGCTACATTGAGAATGTGGAGGGAACAGGGCAAACTGCAACCACATCTGGTGCAAGCACCACTGCTGCAGGTGCAACTAGTCAGACAACTGCAGCACTTGGCACTGGACAGACTAGTTCTTTAAATCAAAATGAAGTTGATGCATTTCTTGAAGCATATCCTGATACTGGAGCAGCCGGAGCGGACAATCTGATTTCTGGAATGGGTATATCAGCAATGGATGCGCTTAACGATCCGCTAGTTCAACAGGCATATGGCCCTGAGTTCAAACAGAGACTAAATGAGTTGATGTTAGAAGACACCATGCAACAATCAGCAGGTGAGGAAGAGGTTTCTGGATATGCCAGTGATCAACAAGTTGCTGCCCTAAAAGTATTGTTGGGCATGCCTAGACTGCAACGAATGGGTTCTAAACTTCAAATAGAGAAGCTGAAAAAAACATTCAATATTTCAGAATCTGCTGCACAAACTTTATTTGAAAGTCTATCGGGTGCTGAATTTAATACGTCACAACAACGAGAAATAGCCAAAGAAATCATAAATAGGGTTAGAGGCACTGACTTGGCTGAACAAAGGGCGATTGCATCAGAACTTGGTGTTCCTATGGATGTAGCAAAAAAATTGCATAGGGAAGCAGGTAGCGATCAGCTTTCATCTGGCGGTTTAATGTCTAGGCCATAACATGAGCAAACTTCTAGATAAATTCTATGGTCGTGAAGAAGAAGAAGAGGACGAGGTTCAAAGTACGGTAACTGTTCGTCCAACTTCGCCTGTCTCCACCACAAGAACAAATAGCCCTCTGCTAAACAAATTCTACAACAGGGATGTAGAGGTAGAGCAACCTGCCACTGTATCTGTGACAGAAGACCTTGAAGAAGTAGATGCAGCAACCTCCGAAGTAAACTATAACAACATTCGCAATAACTCTGCTATCCGTGAGGCAGCAGTGCGTTTTGCCAAAGACCGTCTTGGCTTTGATGATATCACACAAGACGACGCCATCGAAGAGTTTATAGAACACTTCCGCTCATTCAACGTAAATGAGATAACAGCGGCGTATGACTATAACTATGTGTCTGGCGCAGCCGCAGATGCGACAGGTAAAACAGAACTACGTGACAAAGAACGTAATCGTGCAAGGCAACGTCTGCATGACTACCGTCTGCTGTACAGCACATTTACTGAACTGCCGTCTTTTGACGCTCCGGGTGCTGTAGGTGACTATCTTGGCGGTCTCGCAACGGCACCGTCCACATACGCTGGCCTTATTCTTCCCGGTCTGGGTAAGGCTGGCGGTATCGCTGCAACAAATGCAGCCAAAGCAGCCGTGCAAGGCACACTTCGTCAAGCACTCAAGGTGCCTATCACTACGAAGATTGCACGTGTAGCTGCTGCCAATCCTGTAAAGTCAACCATTCTTGTAGAAGGTGCTGCAGGTTCCCTCCAAAACATTGCTCAACAAAACACCGAAATGGAAATTGATTTCAGGGAGGACTACGACCCCTCTGAAACTGCGCTTGCCTTTGGCTTGAGTGGCGCACCTGCTGCGCTGGGCGTAGGTCTTTTGAAGGGTCAGACACAGCGTTTTATGGATCGTAAGACTGGCGACCTGCTAGAAGAGTCAATCAAGAAAACAAAAGAGAAGAATGTAAAAGCAGTAGAAAAAGCTGACGAGACCATCAAGGCCAATGCTGCTGAAGCACGTAAAGTTAAAGATAGGCTGGACGCTCTTGACCCTGAAGCTGTTGCACGTGGCGATAGCATCATGGATGAGATTTCATTTGGTCTTGACCTGCAAGACGACATGACTGTCCGGCTGGATACCGGTAAGGTCAAGCGTGTATTTGCAGCAACAGTTGAAATAATGAAAGCAACAAAGAAAGGTCTGCTCAAAAACGAGCGTGTGACTGAGGGCGTTGCACGTGTTATTCGTGAGAAAAACCTAGCTGACCCCGACGGTCAGGCTGGTGATATTTTTGGTCGCAAGATCATGGATAAGTATAATCTCACCACTGACGACTTCGCAGATGTATTTATGGCAGACCTGTCTGCTGCCGCTAAGAAACTTCAGTCTGCGGGTGCAGCTAAAATGGTTCTACGCCGCATATCTGACGTTAGTGCCACTGCTATCTTTGGTCTTGATGAAGACGCAATGAAAGCTGCTGCAAAAGCCGCTGCCAAAGAAGCATCAGGAGATGAAAGGGCTGCTGTAGAGACAGTCTCAAAAGCAAAAGGCGAAGTGAAACGTAACATAGTACAGCGTCTTGACACGCTGCGTCTTGCTGCAATGACATCTCAAAGTGCCACAGCGTTTCGTAACACAATCTCCGGCTTTGGCCGTGTGGGATTTGACGTTCTAACACGTGCAATGGAGAACAGCATTCGCACAGGTGTGGGTGTAGCCACTGGTCGTACTCTCAAAGTAGCACCAAACGAAGACTTGTTTGCTGTCGCATTTGGAATACTACGTCCTGAAGAAACAATGGCTATCAGCACTATTTTTGAGATGGGCTTTGCCAAACGTGCCACGGAACTGTTTAGAGAATTACGTGACGTTGCCGGTACTGCCAAAGGCGAAGTAGGCAAGATGGGTACACTTGAACAATTTGGCCGTGAACTCAATGCCATCAACACTATGTCAGACAACATGTTCAAGCGTGTTGCATTTGCCGGATCACTGAAGCGTCAGTTAAATGACATGTATGATCGAATCCTGAATGATAAGTCTCTCCGTGATCAGTACCTCAAGGCAACTGGCAAATCAGGTGTAGATATACGTGACTTCAACCTGCAGTCGATCATGCGTGAGGGCAACTTCAACCAAGTATTCGGTAATGACTTTGGCAAAAAGCTGCTTGACAAGGCCATTGACGACGCACTGTACTTCACCTATCAGCGCACACCTGACAGCCCCACTGCACGTGCCATCATCAACGGCATTCACAAAGCACCGTTCTTGACGACATCACTCATTCCGTTCCCACGATTTATTATGAACGCAATGCGTTTCACATACGAATACTCACCTCTGTATTTCACTAACCGTAAGGTTCTGAGAACACTAATCGGTAAGAGCGACGGTAACTACGAGGATATCTCAAAGGCTATGGTAGGCACTGGCTTGCTGTTTGGTGCGGCTGCATTCCGTGGCAGTGAGTATGCTGGTGAGAAGTGGTACGAAGGCAAGCTACCAAACGGTGAGACATTCGACCTGCGTCCATTCTTCCCGGCAGCACCGTTCTTGTTCTTTGGTGAAATGTTAAATAACTACATGGAAAACAGGAAGCTGCCTGAAGACCAGAAGAAACCACTATTCGGTGGGGCCAACCCGGCTATGGCAGCTATTCAGGCACTGACAGGTACACAGTTCCGTGCTGGATTTGGTATCTATGCACTTGACGGACTGTTCAGAGACCTAACAGCACCTAGTGATCCTACATACGAAGGTTTTCTGGGTAAGAAGGCAGACGTTGCTCTAGCTAATCTTGGTGCAAACATCTTCAGCACATACACTATTCCGCTTACCGCAGCACAGGATATGTACAACACGTTCTTGGCACCTGACGATGAGCGTCTCGTAAGACAAACACGCACAGACGACGTGACGAGCCTGATCATTACGAAAAGCCTTGCACGACTTCCGGGCAACTTCGCACTTGAAGAATATATTGCTGGTAAGATGGGAATGGAAGCACGTGAACTGTACGAGGTGCCGACACGAGCAGAGCCGCTTCGTCGTACTGCACCTATCACACGTCAGACTGCTGGTATTTTGCGTCAGCAGCGTAAGAACTTTTTTGAAGAAGAGATTGACAGGCTGAATATTCCACGCTCACGCATCACTAAAAAGACTGGCGTGGTAGCTGCGGATGCTCTGGTCAACAAGCTGTTTGGCGAGTACGCCACAGATTACATTGTACCCATCCTTGAGAACAGTGAGTATTACAAGACTGCCAGCCGTGGTGAGCAAAAAGAGTATGTGATGAAACTCATCAATGACTACAAGCAGCAGATTATGAAACTAGCTAGACTTGAGTCAAAGGCCGGAAAGCTGATGAGTGGCGAGGAAGACTTTGTTGCCAAGCGTGACTTCTTGGGACTTGGCCCTGAAGCTACACGCAAGGCAATTCAAAGATATCACGAAATTCACGGTGGCCCACCTGAAAATGGTAAGTATGACTACAGTGAACTTCTTGAATACGGCAAGATATTTGAAAGGGCTATGAACTAGCGATTGTCACCAGAACCACTGATCTTACCACGTCTGTGTCGATCAGCTAACTTCTCTAAGTTTTTCTCCATGATGTGACCAAGGTTCATCTCCAGTTCATCTGCTAATACAGCACAGTACCAAAGCACGTCACCGATCTCGTAACCAATTTCAATACGTTTCGCAAGGTATTCATCCTTCGTGGCTCCATCACGAATGAACTTCTTTACCTTGTTGGCGATTTCCCCAGCTTCCCCTGTCAGGCCCAGAGTGAGATACTCTGTGGCCTGTTTTTTTGGAAAGATGGCTGTCTCACAGGCCATTGCCTGATAGTCTGTTGCAGTGATTGTACTCATCTGTCTCTCCTTCATCCAGTTTTTAGCCTCTAGTTCCAAGTCCATTCAATTTCTCCAGATTGTGAAAGTATGCGGTATCCCACCCCCTCTGCCACTCTTTGTGGCCTATCGTTCCTGTCTTCATTGGGTTTGCCCTTTGATGAAAGAACTTTTTCTTACGTAGAGCCACTAGACTAAACGCCTCGTAACCTAGTTCAAAACACTCTAGAAGTTTTTTATTTACTATCGGATTCTTCATTGTTTTCTCCTTCAGGCCAGTTGGAAAGGATCGCTAGTCGGTCTTCGTGCATAGCCATCTTATCTAACTCTGCTTGGATGGCTTCCATGATATCGGAGTGTTCCCCGATACCTGCAGGATTTGCAAAGTATACATCTACATTAGTTTTATGCAAGTGTATATTTGCAATGGCGTGGTTTTTAAGAACCTGTATTATCTGTTTTTTCATTCTCTTTCTCCTTTCGTTTCATCCACTCTTCATAGCAAGGGTGGTGACGAGGGGGATTGTATTGCACCCACCCGTCACCCTGCTTCCATACTAAACTACTGTGCTTATTCTGTCGAGTCTTTTTTACCACGTAGATACTCCGGTTGCTTTTGGGACTTTATGAATCTGCTCAGTAGTTTTACTAACATATCAGTTATCTTATCCATCACGTTGTCTCCTAAACCTGTGTTTGAAGAACACGACTACGTTGATAGCTGTGTTGACAGTGATGGCGAATAACAACCACCACTGCCACCAGTTAGGCATGTCTGCACCTTCAATCATGCCGCTTCAATATCCACTACCTCACACACGCCAGCAGTACAGGCTAACTCACGACCACCCGAAGTAGTGTCTTCCTTCTCATACTCACGAAGTAGTTCCCAGTTTACCTTCTTGGGCATTTGTTTCAGCATATCACCGTACTCTTCTACTGTGCAGTCTTGATAAGGTGCTTGCTTATACGTATGCTCACTGAATGGCAGGAAGCTGATGCCTGACACCTCATCAAAGTGAGTGTACACCCACGCTCCTACTTCCATCCACTCATGCTCTTTCACAGAGATGGTGACAGACGGCTTGTGTTCACACCAGTGACGCTGGTACAAAAGCCACAGTTCAAGCTGTTCAGTGGCAGACATGTCAAACCGGGTGACTGCACTGTGTGGTGACTTCATCGGGAAGCTAAACACTGTTGTGCTGTCTGGCTTCATCACATCTGGCTCTGATGGGATGCCCTCAGAGACAAGGAACTGTGTTATGGGGTCTTTGTTGTCGCCACGTACCGTGCGAATGTAGTACGGGTTGTGACGAGCGTGGATGCCAGAGGCACTGTCCACAAGCTGTGACACAGTACCGGATGGCTTGACACACGTAATGGCTGTTGACTGTGGAATGTTAAGCTGTAACGCCATAGAGGCATTAGTAGTAATGGCCTGCTCCTTGAGTGCGTTCAGCGTAGCACCAATGTTCATGCCAAGATGCGTTGACTTACCAGACATCATAGCGTTGTCCATGATACCTGTTAGCGATACACCAAGCAGTCTCTCCTCTTCTGTATTTTTCTTCCACACATTACGCAGATACTTGAAGTCCGTCAGGGTGGATTGGAATGTGCCAAGAATGGTGGCTAGACGAACCTTCTCTGTCAGAGACTGCTGTGTGTCAGAAGAACGTACTACAACCTCTGATAGATTACAGAACTGATATGGGCGCAGGATGATCTCGCTACAGGGATTGCAGCCAAACTCCTGTTCTGCATCACGCCGACCATTTAGTGACGCCTGCTTTTTAGCGGCCTGCCTGTTGAAGATACCACGCTCACCTGACTTACTCTCGTACAAAGCCAGCCACTCACGCATAAAAGTATCCATGTCTGGCTTGAACTTATAGGACACGCTGTTGTTTGCAAGCGCACGTTGTCCCTCGTTCTCCCACCATTGTCCTGACTTAGCATGACGCATTTGCGTGTCACCTAAGTTGGACAGGCTGATGAGTGCGCTACGCCGTACCCCACCTACGACGACAACCTCACCAATCTTACACATAATATCGTGACACTCTAGTGGATAGAGCCTACGACCTGCAGCGTTTGTGATCTTCTCAATGACAAACTGAAACAATTCTTCAAGGGGAGCAGGGCCAGAGGCACGACCACCAAATGTCTTCAGTCTCGCACCTGCAGGTCTTACCTCTGACACATCCCACTTTGGAACCTGCCCGGCGTACAACAGCGATATCAACTCTCTCAATGCTCTTGCCCAACCCGGACGGCTATCACCTACCTTGATTACGGTATCACTGTTTTCAAAATGTTCGTTGATGATAGGTAGCTTATCTACGTTCTCTCGTTCTACAGAGAAGCCTACACCTGTGCCACACATAAGTATATACATAGTCTCATCAAAGGCACGAGTGTTATCTACAGGCACATAGGAACAGTTGTATCCACCCACGTGACAGCGATCCAGTGCGGGGCCAGCAGTCATCAAGGCTCTCATACTGGGCATGATGTCTTGGTTAAGCACAGCCTCTTCAAGTTCTGCTCGTAGTTCATCCGATAGGGTATACTTGTGCTTCTCTTTAAGATGCTTGCTCATGTAGTCAAAGTATCGCTCGACTGTCTCCATCCAAGTCTCACGACGCTGTTCGTCGTCCTTCCACCGGGCATACCGGGAAAGGGCAATAAAGTTTTGATAGTCTGTAGGTAGATAATTGTTCATGTTCTCACTCCGTTATAGTTTTTAGGTTTCTGATTTCAGCACCGTCCACGTCATAAAATAGTTCACGAATGGTGTCCTCCATCTCTAGTCCGACATCCTCGTCGGCTGGTACAGGATACTCGTCAGGGTCAATGTCTATAGTCATGTAGACCTTAACTCTCATCATAGCAGCCTTCTACTTCCTCTATTAGTTTGACCAGATACCACTGTGCTTTCTTGAGGTCTTCTGTACCATTCTTGTAACGGTATCGCCACAGGTACTTCATAATATTGCCTTGTAGATAATGCTCGTAGCCATCACCTGTGGCTGCAGCAATAGCGTCAATGCACTCAATGCCAGCCTTGTTATAATGAGGTGGACTATTGACCATATCATCTTTTAGGTTCAGCAATTTATTTGAGTAGAACTCGTCCATAAGTTTCTCCTCGTCTGGTTGTAACTTTTTCATTCTCATTTTCATATACTCCTCATGGCGCATTACGCATTGCCTTTTGTATTGCTTCCAAAGCTAAGATGTACAACATTGCCATCTTCTCTTGTGACGATCACTCCGCTGTCATCCCCTTCTATATCATCATAGAACTCGTTGTCAACAACTTCCATCACATAATTGTGTACAATGCTGCGCAAATTCTCATCACTCTCCATGAGAGGTACGGTAGCACACATCATCTTACAGAAGTGCATAAGTTGGCCGTAGCCCTCGTCATTCAGGGGATTGTCACCTTGTGAAATGATAGAGATGTCAATCTCACCTGTCCACTCTTCGTCGTCTACAGTTGGCCGTACACGAATGATGAAGTCTCCGTTTTCGATTGCGTCATGTTTCATAGTCATCTCCTTTTCACTTTAGTTCCGCTGAACTTGATAAATTTAGGGTGTCTGTTTTTACCCTTCTCCTTTAGCCAGTCTTCAGGAATGATGCGGTCGTAGTATAAGAAACCATACTTGATGCACCATTCACCATATGTGGACTTAGCACCTTTACGTAGCTTCCGTCTACTATTCTCAAAAACAAATCGAATGTCCAGCTTTGGGTGTTGCTTCTTGATGGCTAGATGTTTTCTTCTATCAGCAGCAGTGAACATTCCCTTTGTTTCAATAATGATTCCGTTGCACAGCACGAAGTCGGGTGTGTAGGTTCTGTACGCAAGGTCTTCCCATTCAATCTTAACTTTCTCATAGTCATACTTAACTTTGAGTTCGTCAAGATAGACGGACAGCTTGTGTTCAAGCCCACTACGATACCCATACTTACGTGCCGCACGGAAGGCAGTGTAACTAGGCAAGGCTACCTACATTACGCCATGAGATAAATGGCGACTGATAACCCAGCCCTTTCATCTCTTCACGAATCAAGGCGTCTGCCTCTTTACGAGCCTCAAGAGCCGCCCGAAGGCCAGCAGTCTTTCGCTCACGATATTCCTGACGCAAGTCGCTAAGTTTGCGTTCAGTAGCTTTGATCTCTTCTGCGAGAGTCTCGATATCATACACATCATCCATTCTTATACTCCTCTGCTAGTGATACATATGCAACCATCTTTGGCTGCTTCGCTTGTGATGCAACGGCAGGACGTTCAGTAAGTCCCGGCCAGCACGAGAAACGATACCTACAGAAACCACAGTTTGTGTCCAGCACCATGTTGCCTGTTTCCTTGCCCCGGAACTTCTCCGGTACAGCATCGAAGCAACGCTTGAACTCATTCTGCTCAACCGTCTCTGCGGTTTGTTTGATATGGTCAACCTCTTTGTCAATGTCAATACCTGTAGCTGGTACATATTTGAACTGACCGTTGGCCTTGTTTACTACCCACCATCCACCGGGACGTTTGTCCGCAGCTTTCGCATAGCCAGCAAGCTGCGCTACATACCCGAAAGCATCACTCTGTCTAAGAGTGTCAAAGGATTCAAACTTGTGAGTATACGACCAATTAGATGCTGATTTAACATCATCAACAGCGCCATCAATAACAACATCATAGGTGCCAGTGACGGATGTATCATCATCAAGTTTGAGAGTAACCTTTTCATCATCTTCATACTTTACTCCTGCTTCTTTCAATAGACCCTTGAAGACTGCTTCAACAATGTCCCCAATCATCATGTTCATCACGAAGGTGGTTGGAAGGGGCAACGCTTCTTCTGGTTTGTTCTTCTCAAACCAAAGCTGACAAGTTGGCCTACCCACGTTTGACATACGTAAGCCAAACTCGTCACGCTTATTGCCCCCACCAAACTGACGTGCAAGTGCTAACTTTACATCCTGCCCTACTTGCTGAATAGTTTCAGCAGACATGGTGGACTTACCGTTAGCAGCATTCTCCATGTATTGATGCAACGCCAGTTCAGCGGGGTGGTTCATTACGCTACCTCTTCTTCGACTTCAATGTCAACGAGGTCATCCACAATGTCGCTGTCATCATCATCCATGTTAGAGTTCACTTTCTCTGACCACAGATTGATAATATAGCTATTGTAGTTATCGACCCAAGACATCAGATCACCAAACATTTCCTGATCTTCGTTTGTAAGTTCGATGACATTAGTTACGTCGAGAGACGCAATAGGCACATAGTATTTACCACCCGTCTGAAGTTTACGCTCTTCAGTATTAAGAGTTATGCTATGCTGCACAGGAAGACGCTGCATCTTTGCAAGTGTCTCAAAGCTGCTACCTACCTCTTTAAAGGCTTCACGATTGTCAATTTCCCAGATGAATGGCTCACCCTTCACATCGACAGCGTTGCCTGCTTCATCAGTGGCATTTATCATGTCCACCGTTCCAAGCACCACACGCACACGTTTGATCTGCTTAATCAAATTTTGCATGTTCTCTGGCAGTGCTTTGAAGTCTTTGATGTATCCTGCAGGCTTACCGCAATTAAATCCACCAAAGTTGTCCTTCAGATCAATGTTCAGACTATCTGCCATGACCGTCTTCACAAAGCCGTCGTTAGACCACCGCTTATACATGAAGCGTTGCAGGTATGGGCGAACCTTTGCAGACTGCGCATAGTAAGTGCCATCAGGTGTGTCTAACTTAAACGTGCCACCCTTCACCAGAATTTTATCGTCACCAAGAATAGGTGAATGATTTATGCGCATCCGGGACAGGCTGTAAGTCTTGGCAGTTCCCAGACCTTCGTTTGCGATACCCATAGCCTTTGCCATAGCGGCGTAGTTATTGGTATCAATGGTTGTCAGTTGTGTCATACTTTTCTCCTTTCTTTAAGTTTAAGAGCCATAGTTATATCATGCCACGTCTTTTGTGTCAAGCCAGTTTGGCCCAATTTTTGCTTCCAAAAGCAGTGGTACATTCATATTGACGCCCCACCTACCTGCAATCAAAGCTGGCAACTCCTTGTTTGTTTTGTGGATAGCCTGCATTACAAGACGCTCCTCGTGTGGGTGTACATCAATAACAATACTATCGTGTACGGTATTGACGATACAAGACTTAGCATAGGCTAGTTGTTCGTCTATGAACAACAGTGCAATAGGTACTATGTCAGCCGTTGCGAATGACTGCACCGGATAGTTCTTGATCTGCGTAAAGTTTGTAACCCTACCGCTTGCCTTACGTTTTACATCAGGAAAAGCAAACTGTCTGCCTGATGGCGTAGTAATCATACCAGTAGTCATAGCCTCTTTAGCCAGTCTGGAATGCCAAGCTGCGATCCCTTTGTATTTCTCCGTGAAGTGGTTATAATACTCTGCTTCCGCTGGAGTTCGCCCAAAGCCCGTTGCGCCATAAAGTGGTGCGAACGTATGCGCCTTTGCAGTCTGGCGATCCGTAGGTTGACCAGCATCGGTAATAACCTTAGCGGTGTATGAGTGTACATCAAATCCAGTAGATACTTCATCCATTGCTACTCCATCTTGTGATAGGAATGCCGCTGCACGAAACTCAAGCTGTGCGAAGTCGGCCTCCATAATCTTACCATCTTTCCACCTAGATACGAACACTTTCTTGACAGGGAAGGTGTTGCCACGTGGCATGTTCTGCATGTTTGGGTCTACGCTGGACAGTCGTCCAGTAGCAGCACGATGCTGCAGCAGCCTGACATGAAGCATGCCGTCCTGCTTGGTGAATGCAGTGATACCATCAACAAAGGATGACAGGTAGGTATCAATGGCAGACAGTCTCCTGATCTTAGCTAGGAACTCCTCTGCATCTGTCATGTCCTTACCACGTGCTACTGCCTCTAGCTTTTCAAGGCTCTGCTTGTTTGTGACAAAGCCATTAGCAGATGCCCACTTTGCTGTCGGTGGCTTGAACCGTAGACCAGCAACTTCTTTAGTGGGTCGGAAATGATAGCCAATGCCAGAGCATGACTTACACATAGTCTCTCTAGCAAACGGTGTGCCGTCCTTCTTGGTACGACGGACTTTACCTTTACCATTACACTCGCCACATCTCTCCGCAACAGTCTTGTACACACGTTCAGTACCCGCACTGACCAGTGAATTGAAGTCAGCTTGATCCATGTATGGGTCAATAGTGTTGGCCCAATACTGTTTGTCACGAACCCTACGGCTGTAAATAATCCAAGACAACTGCTCTGGGCTGTTTAGATTGATAGGCGTATCACCCATGAGTGATCGGACCTGCTCATTCAACTCCTTTGTCAGTGTATTCTTTTCATTCACGTAGTCTTCTCGCACAGACTCAAGCTGCTCAAGGTCAACACTGAAACCGTTGCGATATATCTTAGCCAGACACACCGACATCTGATTAGACAAGATGACGCTTGTCATAAGGCTGCTGTACTCAGGGCTGTTCAACTTACGATACTGCAAGTCGGACAGTTCCTGTGTCGCATGCAGGTCAGCAGAAAGATACTCACAGAGTTCATCTATGGGGATGTCACGTGTAGTATATCCCTTTGCAAAATACTCTTTCAGTGTTCCTTGCTTCTGCGTATCCAACTCATAGCGCTCTGCACATGCCTCAAGAGATAGTGGCTCCTTTATACCACGCTGAAGCACAAACTCTGCCAGCATTGTGTCGTATACAGGCCCATCATACTTGAACCCCGACTCCCACAGCCACAGAAGATCGTGTGCGGCATTGTGCATGATCAGCACGGTGGCTTCGTCAAGAAAGAACTGTACACGATCATGGTAATCGTGCTGGCTTTCATGCTCTGCATGATCGAATGGAAAGTGATGTTCCACTCCCGCATCCGTCAGCACACCAACCATCGTGAGGCTGTTAGATGGCTCAAATGGGTCGAGGTGCATCTTGCCGTCACGATGGGTTACAGTATTTTCTACATCAAGAGTTACTTTCATGTCAGCCCTCAATCATCTCCGTCATGTCCAGTGGTATCTGATAGAAGTACTCACCCTTGCGCACACGCTTATTAGGCACCTCAACTGGCGTCAGTTTCTTGACATCATCTGACCAGAATGTAAATGCACGGGTAAGCTGCTCGTTCCAGATAAAGAACAACGTGCGTTCTTTGAGGAACTTGCTCTTCCGTTCTGGCAACTGGACGTTAGGAAACGGGAAGCTATCTGTCTTCCAAAGAACCTTTACCTCACACTCTACCATGAACTCATTCATCTCTGACTTGGCAATCAGGTCTTGCGCATAACGATCAGGATGCTCAACAACCCGATAGCCTATGTTTTGCAGATACTCTGTAGTCTTGTCCTTTGCCTTCTGGTCATAGAGGGCGTAGTCAATCTTGCTAAACTTTTTACGTATCATACTGTATACCTCGCTGTTTGGTTTTCCAGTTCGCAGTGTACCACACAATGCACCCCGGTCAACTTGTTTTTAACAATGTTCAGATGACGCTGATTGTCTTCTTCATCAGCCCCTTCCACGATTGGGTTCTTTGCAATCAGGATCATAAGGTCAGCTTCTGCTGCCTTACCTGTACGTGAACCTTCCATCATGCTTTGGTTGAGCAATACTTTGCCTTCTGCCTCTGCAGATAGCTGCGACATGTAGAACATAGCACAGTCATACTGTTTGGCGATCATACGAGCATGGATGGCATTGGCCTTGAGTGCTTCGTCTGTACGGGCGAAGCCACCTGTACGGGCGAACTTGTCACCCATGTCAAGCAGAACGATGTCTGGCTTGTACGACTTACAGATGCTCTCGACCCATGCCATGTCCCGTCCTGTGGCGTCCTTGATCTTGATACGCTCCTTGACAGGGGCATACAGGTCACGTGCCTTGCTAGGATTCTTCTTGATCTCCTGCATAGTCATGCCGGTAGCAGCCGTCAGGTAACGTGCGCCGACACGGTGATAGCCTTCCTCGTTACAAAGGATGATGCAGTTGGCACCCTGATGTGCAAAACCACCGGGGCTGGCAATCAAGCTGGCATGGAACGATGTCTTACCAGTGTTGGGCCGTGCCCCAATCTCAATCAGGTGACCAGCGTTCACTCCCTCTACCTTACGTGCCAACGTGGGAATATTGAACGTCCACCGTGCCTCAAGGTCATTACGAGCAAGAAGAGTTTCGATGTCAATATCTTCCCAATCAACGCTCAAATTAGGTGTAAAGTCTTCTGCATACTGCTCAAGTAGCAGGCGCAATGGCTCTAGTGTAGACTTGTCACCGTTGACATAATCAACCCCTAGCCGTGCAATGTCCTCACCGACAACCTTCTGAAACAGCTTTGATAGCACCTCTTGTGCTACGTCACCACCCATAGGCTGCTCACGTTTGATCTTCTGGAACAGCCCACTGAATACCTGCTTCTCTGCTGTAGTCATGGCAGGGTTGTTGGACAGCAGCAATGCTTCAACTTCATCAGGTGTTACAGTGCGTGAATACCTGTCCATTGCAACGTCGATGGTCTTCTTGATCTTCTGTGCATCTTTACTGAACAGTCGATCAGGACACCTCGCTCCACGATGTTCATCGTAGAACTCTTTGTCCATCATACTTCTAATTAGTGATAATTCCATTGAGATTCTCCATATCTGTCGGGTTACGATATTTCAGATCGTCTTCAAGACGCAGGACACGAACATCGTTTACATGCCCTCTTAGTTCCTTACTGAACTCAATTGATTTAGTCAACGCATCGGGGTCAAGTGCAATGACGGCTGTTGAGAACTGCGAGAGAAATCCCTTATGCGATTCCTGCAGAGACGTGCCAAGAAGCGCAACCCCGACAAAGGACGTAGAACCGTAACCAACAACGGCAGCACTCACGCAGTCCTCAACAACTACGGCGACATTACCACGTCCGCACGTGTATGGCAAGCCACTATTTCCATATCTTCGCCATTTAGGCTGAATATTTTTTAAGGCACGACCTGTCGCATCAACAATCTGACCATCGTGCATGATAGGAAACACGATGCGATCCTCTTTCACATCATACATCAGCCCAAGTTCTTCAGCATCAATCTGGTACAACTCAGATGCCCACTCAGCAATGTCGTATGTACGAGGTATGACATACTCAGGAAGTGCGAATGGTTCATCCTGTTTTGTGGGACGGCCATCTAGCTTGGCACGGATATCATCCACGGACATAGGCACATTCGTTGCTCCTTTGACATTACACGAAGCCTTGTAGCAGTTCCACAGCAGCTTGCCCTCACTATTCGTGATGGTAAATGTCTTGATACCACCACAGTTAGGACAATTTACTCTCTTTGAATCACCTACAGCTAAGTCTACATCAACTATAAGATCACTTACAGTGTTATATATATTATACATGTTATTTACTCTCCTTTGCGGCAGTTGAAGTGCTTGTAGCATGGATTCGACGTTCCGTCAAAGCTAAATTTGCACTCTTGAGTGTATTTTTCATGTACGGCTTCACTGAACTAGGGTTAGCATGTCCTGTAACCGACATAATTTGTGCCATACCGACACCGGCCTCGACCATTTCAGTTGTACCAGTACGGCGTAGGTCAGATAGTCGCAGTTCCTGTGGCAAACCAGCATTATCCATTACTCTACGTGCATATGTGGGCAGCTTGTGTAGGCTGTACGGCCTGAACTCACCTTGAATGGCATACGGACGTGGGGCAACGTATTTCTGAAAGCCAAAGTCCTCTTCTTGCTGCTTCAACATGTCGCACAAGTCATCGTCAATGGGGAGATGCACATCAGCTTTACGTTTTGACTGTTCAATTTGTACAGTCTGGTTATCAAAATTGATACTTTCCCATTCTAGCAGCCGCATGTCACCAAGACGCTGACACCATGCGTATGCCATGTGTGCTATCAGTCCAATGTTACGTGTGCTAAAATCGCTGTAGGCGGCGTCTAGGAACCTTTGGATATCATCCCTACTCCAGACAGTCTTACGCCTCTCAGGCGTCCTTCTACGCACGTTAGCGAAAGGATTTACAATGCACATCTCCATGCGCAAGCCGTGATTGAAAACAATACACGTTGCTGACATGACATGATTAGCCATATGAATACCTTTCTCACACCACTGATTGTATGCAACCTTTGCCACACGTGTTGGCAAAGATGTGTAGTCGAAGGTGGACAGAGCCTGTCCGTCCACCTCAGTGTTGAGCATTACGCTGATGAAGTATTGATACTGTTTCTTAGTTTCATCACGTAAGTTTCTGTAATCGTAGGATTTATAGTAATCGTCTACGAGTTCAGTAAGTTGCGACATCATGTCACGCTGTCTGAAGTTCAGACAAGGGGACGATTGTCGATGATGACAACTGACGGAACTGCGGGGTAGCAATCCACTTAGCCACCTCCTGTTCACGTGACCACATAGATGTGGCAGCAGTATCGTTACCAGTGTTTCTAAGAGAGAAGCCGTTACGCTCGTCTGCATAGCTGGCATAGTTTGTGAAGGCAGAGTACAAGGCCCATTTGTTGCAGCCACGGTTGGCAACTTCCTGACACCAAAGACTGTGCATTTTCTGTGACTTACGGTCAGACTTGATGATGCTCTCAATCAAACCCTTCACGTTTACAGTCGCAAGGCTAGTCTCAGCCCACTCCTGATACAAGTCAGCGGTGTTGTGAAAGTCAGAGACAGTGTGCTGAAGTTCGTCGATGAACGTCTCCAGATCAAAACCGCTGGTGTTCTTACGTTTAATCTTGTCATAGTCACCAGTGATCATGCCGTTGGTGCAGAAGAAGTCGATAGCACCGTAGTAGACCTGATTGGAACAGCTACCGTCGATACCGTGCAAGGCAATGAGCCGTGGCGCAATGGTAGTCGTGTGCTTGTCTGTCTCAATCTTGCGCTGAACATTAGGCATTCGCATGTCCATCTTGGCCCACGCATTGTTCCGTGCGCTATCAAAGCTGATGTTCATGCTGTCACAAAAGTCCTCTCCAAGATTATCAGACACTGCGTTGTGCGCACGGGTGAAGAAATCACCGTGGCTGGCGCATTTGAAAGTGCTACCAACGATACCAAGGTACTCTCCTGTATAACCGTTGATGACATACTTGGACTTGTCATATTTGGTTGGCTCAAACTCCACGGGGAAGTTGAGGTGTTCAGGTACAAAGTCAGAAGGTGTAAGATCAAGAGGCATAGCAGTTCTCCTTTCATGGTTGTTAACTGTTGCTCTGTTATATCACTATGATATCACAAAGTCAACACTGCTAGTACAAAAAAGATGAGTAGTGCGATAATGATATCCACTAATCCCACCGATAGAATACGTGCTGTCCTATTTGAACGATAGGCACTTTAGTTTCTGCCCACTCAGGTAGCACGTAGGTTGCGTGGTAGTGCGTAGCACCTTCCACAAAGTCGTCAAGGTTGCCTGTGTGTACACCCTGTGCAATCACCAAGGCTTGCTCCCACGCTGTTTGATCAGGTGTAGCATCAGACTTGCCGTCGCAGTACCAGCTAAACTGGCAGCGATGACGGACAGGGAAGTCAGGCTTCCATGAATATGTTGGGCCTTGCATGACCACCTCACATACATCATCAGGATACCTGTCATCACGCACACGGTTCATCACCACTTGGGCTACCGCAACCTGCCCAATGAAGGGCTGGTCACGGGCCTCGTGATACACGTTGAGTGCAAGGCATACTAGTGCTTCTGCAAACATTAGCAGTAAATCCTTTCCATGATTCCGTTAAAGGCGTGGAACATCATCCAGCCTAAGAAGGCCCAACAGCACGCAAGCAGGAACATCTCAATGTCATCATGTGTGAGGTAGTAGTGTTTAGCTTTGTCTAAGATACTCTCAAAAGTTTGGGACATATTCCACTCCCTCTCTGTGTAACTGTTTGACATGCATGTATTTACGCCACGCAGCGTCTATCTCTTCTTGTGGTGCCTCGTCAAAACACAGGTCACTAAACTCACGCATAAGTTTGCGCAACTCTTCTGGCACATTCATTATCCTGTCATCATTCATGCTCACCCCCATTGCCTCTGCCAAGCCCACCGAAATACTGCGGCCTACGCTTGGCAGTCTCAAACACACCTGCCGTGATGAAGATGCCAGCAATCAGCAGGGCATGGGCAAGCGCACTGATGCCAAAGGCAACGACACTGCCCACCCACATGCTGAAGATAATACACCACATCCATGCCAGCACCTGCATTACCATGTGCCGTGTATTCATGTCAGGGATGTTGGACAGCGGGTTGTACCGCCAATCCATGATTAGTTTCCATGTGTTACGCATAAACATTCTCCAATTCAACCGATGAATATGTCTCAATCCAAACCTTCGCACCGCAGGATAACGGTTTGTCAGGACTGTAAACAACTGTAGACGGCCCGTCAATCTGCACGGTATGTGCATATCTATTTGTCTTCCCAGACTTAACAGTAAGAACAGGATCGTTGGTGTTGTTTTTAGCATTAGCACGGATAACGTGCTGATTAACATGTATTCTTGTTAGAGTTTTTTTACGCATTCGCTCTCTCCTTCAGTTCGTCCTCAATATACCAGATGATTTCGTTGTCGTCATCTGTGCCGATACATTGAAACTGTTTTATAGTGTCCAAATCTTCAAGCGTCAAGTCAAACTCGTCAATGATATCATCGGCCAGATTCATTGCAGTTTCTCGCTTGACATCAGACCACACTTCAATCGCCATTGCGGCGTCCGCAAGACTAGTCATTTAACTCTCCTGTGAAATGGGGCGACCCGAAAGCCGCCCCTGTTGATGAGACTACTTAGCCTCATGGATTACAAAGTCGTTACCGTTCTTGGACACAATCCGATACAGGTTGTAGAATGGCATACCGTAGTAGCGGATATGCTTGCCATCATTCACCTGAAAGAACTGACCATTCTCAGATGGGCCAACGTAGTATTTACCCATGTGATTGAAGTCACGCACATTGATGCGGTCAATCGAAGGCTTGGCACCTGAAAGTGCGTGAACGAGGTTGGTAGCTTTGACTTTGATGTATGACATGATATGTCTCCTTTCATGTTGGTTGGGTGAGATGGACACACCATTGTGTCCACCTCTCGTTGGTTGTCTGAAGTTCAGACAAGTCAGGCGGCACGTTGCCGGAACAGCTTGGCCTGACGTTGCGCCTTGCGAACAAGTTTCTTACGCTTGTTCTCACCACGCCAGTAGTCACGCTGGCCGTCAGCCTTTGGCGTCGTCCTCTTCATGCTTTCTAATTTGATCTGCATGATTCTTGTTCTCCTTTTTCCTGTTGTACTTGGTTTTATCTGGCACTACTTGCTGTCGTCTTCTGTTTGTTTGAAGCAGTGCTTTAGCGATAGGATTTACAGTATCAGGTCGCTTAACCATTGTCAAGCGCCTACCGGACGAAAATTTTCATCCACTAACCAAGAGGCTTGTTCTTCAGCCTTGCGGAACGCCTCGTCACGAGTGTTGTGTGCCGAATAGTGTCCACCCCCGTTGAGGTAGGTGATGTCCAGAACCCAGCACCCAATGTCCTTCACGACAAGGACACTCTTGGTGTTGTTTGAGTTCATGCCCTGCCAGACGTTACTGGTGCCTGACACTAACTCCCAATGTGAACAGTGATAAATCATTCTGCTAACTCCTTTCCCATTGCATGTGCGGCCTGACGATAATATCGGGGTGCCTCTTTTCCATCGAAGAAATCCTGCACGTCGATGCGATTGACCTTCTCCCAGATAAACTCCTGATAGTCCTCGCTTAGATCAGCCAGCTTGGCCTCCCACTCAGCCTGTGTCTCCACGTCTGTGGGTATCTCCTTGACGCCGATACTGTTGACAGCGAAGGTCGCCATCACGAATGCCATAGCATCCGCTGGTCGGTCAACGCCTGACACAAGGTATGTATCACCACCCTTGAACTTCCAGTAGGCATTGCCGTTGGCAAACTTGCCGTCCTCGTCATGTGCGCCATAGTTCTCCAAAGTCTGCATGTGTACTGCGTATGTCATTTTACATTCTCCTTGTCTGAACTTCAGACAGCTAGTTGATTGTAGCAACAGCGTCAGCCTTCTTCTTGCTGACACCGTGCGCAGGGAATCCAACGATGGCCTCACGTAATCTGGCACAAAGTTGGCAAGTCTTACATGAAACATCGTCCATGTATGTGGCAGGGCAAACAGTGACCTTGCGTCCTGATGGCGTAGCAACATTCTTTATGTCTATACGTTGCTTGTACTCAGCCAGTGTCTCAGTCCATTCGCCCTTGTGAGATGTGCGTTCATACTCAATGGGTAACACCGTGGTCACAGGCGCAATGTCTAGATCAGCCAGCTTGTCAGCATGATCAAGACTATTGCCAGACAGATTGACTACAAAGCCCATCTTGTTCATTTGCTCAAGCACATTGCGGTTATGTGTCGAGTACAGCACATCATAGTGGCAGTATGTGAACCCACGCTTGCCATCATTAGCCTGCGCCAATTCCATACAAGCGGTAGCGTCTAGCGTGCCACCACGACCCGGAAGGTCACCTGCCTGATTATGTCGCCACAACGTGTCAGCCTTGAGATTGAGTATCTTGCCAAGGAACACGTGCCACGGGTCACCACGTTCATGTCGGGACACCTTGGCCCAATGCATAGCCAGTGGCCCACCATCTGCATAGCAACCATTCTTCTTGAATGGGCATTCGTCAGGGCATGTAGCCGCCTCAGTCGTGGACACACCTATTGCGCCCGTCTTGTCATTCTTGGACTTAGGTGTGAAATGTACATAGTAGGTCATGTCATGCTCCTTTTCTGATAACCTAGATATTCCACAAGGTCGCTGAGTGTCATATATGTTTCAACATCGTCCTCACCTTCCAACCACACTTCGCAAGTGAAGAATTTTGCGTGACCGCAGGCGTCACCTTCACGGCCATCACCATTCTGGATGATGCTTACTTCCCTGCCATCGGGAAGCTGTAGCTTGATAATGTTATGCGCAATCATTTTCATTCTCCATAAATGCCAGTTGCATCAACAGCGTTTGTAGCTGACGCATCAGTTCACGCTGATGTTTAACGTCGGTGCCACTATGCACCGCAGTCTGGATACCCTTCGACACTTCCACGATGCGGAAAGTAATCTCGTTCTTACACATATTACATTCTCCTTGTCTGAACTTCAGACAGCTTGTCGTTTACGTTGAATGCGTTCTGCCATGTTAAAGGCACACTGAAGGCACTGCATGACTCGACGTTGCGGCATAGTACCGTCACGCACCACATACTGATGGAAATCCGGCCACACCCGGAACTTGAACGTGTGCCAGTCAAGCGGTGCCACACCATAATGCCGCCGGTTGTTCTCGCAGTCATAGATGTGACCATCATACATGGCCTTGCGCATGCGTGTCTTGCGGTCATCCCACAGCCTTTTAATGTCGTCAGTCATCGTATCTTTCCTCCAGATAGAACGCAGTAGCAACCCAGCCACCACCGAAGCAGGCACCACACGCCACCAAGGCGCAGGCCCAAATAGGCCCACCTGTATCCATCAGGTTGATAAAGGCGAATGGCGAGACAAACGCACTCACCACCACCATGAACATACACCCCATGATCTTATCCATTACAATTCCACCCTTCCATTTGAGTCCAAAAGAATTGACTGAACACGCACTTCATGCCCAGCACTGCGCAGTTCCTTCGCCATGTCACTAGCGGCGGCAAGGCTATGGGTACTACGAAAGCACACCCAATCCCCTTTCTCTATGCCATAGCCCACATAACCACCACCACCATCGTGCCTCATGTTCACGAGGAATAACTCTGTAGTGCTTCCAATGTTGTCCATCTCTGTCTCCTTGTCTGAACTTCAGACAGCTAGTTGATATCGAATTGTGCATAAGACCTAGCACAAATAATCCACAATGTACAGTCAACGTCAGGAACGATTTTTGTGACGCTCCAACGCCGCACGCAAACGTGCAGAGGCAGCTTGCCGCTTCTGCTGATCCACCACCTTGAGGTAGCTAGACCACGAGGCGTCAGCTTGCCCCACGTCCATGCATGTGTACCCACGCTTGGTGCGTTGGTTCGCCTCGCTAGGCATCTGCGGCCACGATGAGGTCGCCCGACCCACCGTGATAGGCACCACGTTGCCTGCCTCAAAACCTTTGTCTGTCATGTCTGTCTCCTTCCATCTGCTTGTCTGAACTTCAGACAACCTGTGATTGACCCTGCTGCATCACCGTGATGCAACTTCCATAATGTTCCTTATATTAGCAAACACCACCACAAAACACAACCAGCAGTCAGAAACTATTTTTCGACCCCCAGCACCACCACCAACACCACCCCACTACTGTCATACCCCCCTCACTTACTTGTCTGAACTTCAGACAACCTGTAGCACCATGCCACCCCACTACTGTCATAGCCCTGCTGGCTGAAAGGTCGATAAAAAATCGGCACAAAAAAAGGGCCGGCCCGAAGGCCGACCCGGTTGTCTGAACTTCAGACAAGTTAGGATGCTTTGCGTTGCTTTTCCAATTCAGCATCGGCGTCGACGATGGCACCCGGCAGGTTGTCGAAATACTTAGTGATTGCATCAACCGCTTGAGTGCTAGTCATGCCGTGATGCTTTCTGGCGAAAGCAAAGTAATTCGAGATAGCCTGATCAATTGCCATCGGTGGCTTGTTCTTATTGGCCGCTTTGATTTTCGGGTCAGTCGTTTTGATCAACTTGATCATGCCCGAAACACTGGATGCCTTATATGACGGGTTGGCTTTCACCTTCCTGTCATATGCACGCTGGATTGCAGGCTTACCGGCATCGGCAAGCTGAATGCAAAGCGAACGGTTGTCGGCGCTCATGCCGTACCAATTGCCATCGGCCGCTTTCCATTGGCGCTCACGCTCACGGGTGGAACGCTTGTCTTGTTCCAGCTTTGGCGCTCTCAACTTCAGTGCAACCAAGGCATCGTCAAATGCCTTTTCATCTAACTTGCCGTTAACCGTGCAATCAGCTTTGACCCGCTTCAGGATACGACCCAACTTGATGCCGTGGTCGACTAGCGTCCAAAGGCACGCTTCCTGTGAGCGAATTGCCGTGACGACATTTGCGACGGTTGCGATGTTTGCCTTGGTTGCTTTGAACTTCTTAGCCATTGTTTTTCACTTTCTGCGGTATCACCGCTTTGGTTGTCTGAACTTCAGACAGGTTGATCACTGCAGGATTGCAGAGATTGAATTGGTTATATCAGCCCCATTATGGCCCGTAAACCTGTCAAGCCCCCGTCAGCCCCCAAAAAGCAAAATTTTTTCACTTTGGCCGGTTTGAGTAGAAAAATTTCCTAATTTTGGGCCAAAACGTGAAATATTATTATTCCCGATCCGGCCCTATCGCCTCAAAAAACTATCCTAAATCCGACCGAAACTTGGGTGTGTCGGTTTGTTAGTATGCTAACGATTAGATTGTTAGTGTGCTAACGATATGTGGCATGTCCGGTGCCGGTTGTCTGAAGTTCAGACAAGTAGGCGATAGGGTGATGCATTGCCTTGTGGGGCTTTGATGCATCGCCGTTGCAACCGTGCCGCAATCTGAAAATCATGGCCCTATATGTCACGGCATGGCGTCAACTGATATGCAAACAGTTTACGGGTGGCATCTATATATGGTGTTTTTCTGGCGGATAGGCACAAGGCATTGATTTAACAGGCAAAATCAGCCACCAACTGTCACGGCTGGCGACGGTAGGCAGGGGCCACCACCGGGGTATACGTACGTGTTCATGGATAAGTACACAGATCAGGTAAATTAAGTGTTAACCACACGGGTAACTGTCAACAATATATGCACAAGCACTGTGCAATGTGCCTATTTTTTGTGCAACAATAAGGTATTTTTGGGGCAAATGCATTTTATGTATTGACACGGGGGTGTTTTTCAGGTATAATTATACAAAACTAACACACACTAAGAGTGTTACACTTAGATGTTTTTAAATAAAGATGTTAAATACACTATAAATGAACACTCTAAGTGAAAGGAAGCAAAGAATGACTAAGATACTTTTATATCTGTACGTGGCTATTGTACTTTTGTACATATCTTACATTCTTGGTGTTGCCTTCGTGCATACTTTGTGCGATTGCCTAAAATAATGAAAGTTTTTTCTTGACAATGGCGAAGAAATCCGTAAAACTATACACAGACAATGTGCTAGAAGCATTCTATGATGCTATCCGTACTAATTCACTTGACAAACTCCACATTCCTCACAGTGATGTGTTCTACGTGCGTCAGGCCGTAGAGGCACACTATGGCCGTTCCTTTTCTTTGAAGCACGTAGAAGATGCAATGAGGGCTGAAGGGTGGTCAGAAGGGAATGACTAATGTTTACAGCTATGGTATTGGCTTGTGCTATTGGCAGCACAGATGCCAGTAAGTGTATTGAGGCCACCGACGAGTGGGGTCCGTATAAGACTGAGGCTGAATGCAAGATGCGTGTGCATCAAATGGTGACAGCATTGCAGATGACCCTGCCCGTGCCTATGCATTTCCACTACAAGTGTGAAGAGCCTAAGCCTGAAGGTATGAAACTATGAGTGTAAAATATCGTGGGATTACTTTTCCCGGTTATAACAGACCGATTAAGAGTAATCGTGCTGGTAAAAAGAAGATGGTCTTAGCCAAAGACGGTGATAAAATTCGTTTGATCCATTTTGGTGCCACAGGCTATGGACACAATTATAGCGCAGCCGCACGTAGGTCATTCCGTGCTAGGCATAAGTGTGATACAGCGAATGACAAGTTGACTGCCCGGTACTGGGCATGTCGTACATTGTGGGGCGGCGCTGGCGGCAGCAAGAAGTCCTCACCTAAGTCGAGAAAAGGAAAGTACTAAAATGGCTGTACAATTTTTCGTGCCTCTTGCGGTTGCCGGGGCTAAAATCTTTTTTAAGTTTGCCAGCAAGAAAGCTGCGCAGACGTTTAAGTCTAATTATGCCAAAGCTGGTAAGATCACGACAAAGGCACCGCCTAAGAACGCTACAGTGACCACTACAGGCTCCGCTAAGGGAAAGTCTGTACTGAAAGACCTGAAAAGTCCGGTAACTGCTCCGTCTGTACGTGCTAGGAACCCGAATACGACGACACTCCCGAAGAAACCTAAAGGTGGTAGCGGTGGAAAGGCCGCAGGTGCTGCAGCTACTGCTGGTGGTGCAACGGCAGCGTCTACTGCTACCAGCAAAGATGCAGACAAGCCGAAAAAGAAACGAGCATCTCCGGGTGGTGTTAACAAAGGCAAAGACCCAAAGAAAAATGGTGTAGCTGGTGGCTCAGCACTGTCCCGGCGTAAAGCTGACAAGGTAGCACTTGACGACACCAAGATTGATCTGAAGAAGGATAGGGTATCTAGGCCTACACCTCCTCCTGCACGTCCTAAGAAAAACAATAAATCTGCTTCAATAAGCCGCCCTACACCGCCGCCAAAGGGCCGTAAGACAAAAGAAAAGATGTACACGGCTATTAACGTCAATACAGGTAAGCCAGACTTTAATGCACCTAAAGTAACTGCTGCAGAGCGTTTGAGGCAAGAGGATAGATACAAAGAACTTGTAAAACGTAGAAAAGAAACAAGCGATACAGTAGGTAAAATTTTAAAGAAGAAGATGAACAAAGGTGGTGCGTCACTCAAAAGCGTACCGGCTGGTAACAAAGGACTAAAGAAGCTGCCTACCCCTGTACGTAATCGTATGGGCTTCATGCGTAAGGGTGGCGTTGCTAAGAAAAAATAATGGCTGCTCCACGTAACTACAAAAAAGAGTACGTTAACTATCAGTCACGCCCAGCCCAACTAAAGCGTCGTGCCAGTCGCAATGCAGCACGTAACAAGCTGAAGAAGGCTGGCGTGAATGTAGCAGGTAAGGATGTATCACACCGCAACGGCAATCCTCGTGATAATCGTCGTGCCAATCTGTCGGTGAAGCCAGCCTCACAAAACAGGTCATACGCTCGTACTAAGACAGCAGGTAAACGAAACCGACGTGCATAGAGTCGAGCGTGACATCCGTAACTGGTCACACAACTTTCTGGAAGTACCAAATGCAAAGTTAAACGGCCTACCACCTTGTCCCTACGCAAAACAGGCGTGGCTGGATAACAAGGTCACGTTCAGTATCAACACCGGCATTGAAGGTTTGATACGTGCAGTTAGAATATTTGATAGCCACGACTACGACATCGTAGTGTGGGCAGAAGAAAATGTAATCGACATGCCGTACCTTGATGGGTTCGTGGATGGCATGAATGAATTGCTATCAGTGGCTGGCATTGACATGCACCTGATGCAGTTTCACCCAGAGTACAGTGCAGAAGAAGCTGGGCTGGACTTCTTGTTGGAAGAAGGGGTCAGTGACCCTGATTTAGAATACTGCATGGTGTTCGTGCAGAAGCTGTCGCTTCTTGATGATGCGGCATTAAGTCTGGAAAAGTCTGACTATTACATGAACTTCCCAGAAGATACCTATGAAGCCTTGGTGCTTGACAGACGGAGATTACGAAATGGTAATGAAGAAAAAGATGCGGGGCGGCGGCATGATGAAGACAGCGGCTAAAAAGAAAATGATGCGTGGCGGTGTAGCCAAGAAAAAGATGATGCGTGGTGGCATGGCCGCTAAGAAACGTGGTAAGTAATGGTTGTTGATTTCAGCAAAGAGAAGCAAGCTGTAATTAAATACATCGGTTGGGGTTTGCTCTATATGGGCAAGCCCTTTACCGCTGTGGGCAATTGGTTTTGGAAGCTGCATCGAAAGGTGCTGGATTGGAATAAAGATGCCTAATCTTCAGTCAACAAAACTTACGACTGAAGGCAGCACGATTACAAGCACGTCTTCAGGTGCTAGTGCTGATGTTGTGTACACAGTACCTACTAACTATAGTGCTATTATCAAGTTTCTGCATCTAAGCAATGGCACGGCTAGTGCTAAAAAAGCATCTGTGCAAATTTTTGACGCAAGTAGTAGTTCCTATAAATTTTTAGTAAATGCTTTATCTATGTCTGCAAACACCGTACATGACGTTGTTGCAGGAAATGATTTAGCACTGCATCAAGGTGATAAGATTGTAGCTTTCATAGAAGCAGGTATGACATTAGATATTGTCGTATCTGTACAAGAATATTATGACCCCGCAAGACAGAACTAGGAGATAGGAGATGGCACGTGTCTCTAAAAAAACCCCCGTTAAAAAGAAAGCCGCACAAACTAGAACGCAGAAGAAACCGACTAGAACGCTTAAACTTTCGACGGGTGGTGCGACAAAGAGCAAAAGTAGAGTTAACGAGGCTGGCAACTATACTAAGCCCGGAATGAGAAAGCGGCAGTTCAACCGCATTAAAGCTGGCGGTAAGGGTGGCGCACCCGGACAGTGGTCAGCACGTAAAGCCCAGATGCTGGCTAAAGCGTACAAAGATGCAGGGGGCGGTTACAAGTAACCATGATTCACGTTTTTCTCCTGTTTGTCTACGTTGGCTTCGGGGAAAACGAGAGACTAATCAGCAAAGACATGTACTTTCGT
>FUFK010046550.1_pt1 | contig 32366 bp, 32 predicted proteins | sample 1021851 | NCBI WGS metagenome assembly FUFK01 (sample SAMEA51879418, study PRJEB19060) | metagenome | reverse complement strand
GGCCTCGCAACGCTCGACGCCCGCCAGATCCCGGCGGCGGTTTCACTCGACATGGAAGTCGTCACGCCGCTCGAGCGCTAAACCACCACGGACCTCTCACCCTCCATAGCCGACTACTCATCCAAACAACTCCCAGCACGATCTACCGAGTAGAACGTTGAGATGCGCCGCCACGTTGTGCTCTTGTTGACCCTCGCTCTCGTCGCCGCTGGGTGCGCCGACGAGAGCGGCTCAGAGGCGAACGGCGATTCGCCAACGACAACAGTTGGGGCGCCCGCAACTGCCTCAGGTATTCCGGATGAGGGGCACGAAACTCGCCCGCTCTTCGCAGCCCCGGTGTGGACAGCGTCGGCCGTCAGCCCGCTGGCCGCCACCCTCGAACTCGCGACCACCCAGCCGGTCGAATTGCGCTTGACTGCCACAGCAGGGGATCACAGGGTGACCTCTCCGTGGACCGCTGAACCTGCGCAAGAGCACACCCTTCCTCTGGTCGGCCTGCGCTCGGACCGAACCTACGACGTGCGGATCGAAGCACGCCTGCCCGACGGTGAAACCGACCACATCGACTCAGCCTTCACTACAGGGACCCTGCCCGAGAACATTCCCAACTTCGATATCACGATTGATACCGACCGCGCTGCGCCTGGTGTGACACTCCTCGAACTCAACCCCGTCCAGGCGGTAAGGGACGGGATCGGCAACCCAATCGTCGCCGTCGACAGTGAGGGGGAGGTCGTCTGGTATTACCAATCCGAAGCGCTCTTCGGTGCGTTCACCGGGGCAGTTTCGCAGGGGCCGAATGGAACCGTCTACGCCCAGAACCACCCATTCGGCGCCCGAGAATTCACGATCGACGGGCGCCTTGTCCGAGCCATCAGCGCTGACCCGACCGGCGAAGCCGAGATCACCCCGATCGAAGGCGGCGGCCTCAATGTTCCGTACCACGCTGAATGGATCGATCTTCGAACGGTCCACCACGACATCAGTCCGATGCCTGATAACACGGTGATCTTTCTCTCAAGTGCTCTTCACGAGATCACCCCGGAGCAGCGCGCCGCCGTGGGTTGCCCTCCCGACGACACCTTCGAGTGGAACCCGTTCTCCGACGTCATCGTGCACATGGACGCTGACGGCACGGTACTTCGCACGTGGGATCTCTGGGATTTCATCAGCTTCGATGACCTTCACGGGAACTTCCTCTGCCAGCGCCAGGGCATTGATGTCACCGAACTGGAGCGCGACTGGACCCATGCGAACAGCCTCGTCTTCGACCCCGAGCGCCGAGCGATCATCGTGTCGGTCCGTCACACCGATCAGCTGATTGCCCTTGACTTCACCGACGACCTCGGCCCTCAGACCGGCGTGCGGTGGATTCTCGGCGAGGCGGGCACAATGCCGTACGAGGGCGAGAGCTTCCATCACACCCACGGTGCCATGGTCGACGCTGACGGCAGCATCGTGCTCTACGACAACGGCAACTTCCGACCTGGCACCGTTCTCGCTGGCGGCGACGCAGCGCCATACTCGCGTGCGGTTCGTATCGAGGTCGACGACGAATCAGACAACCCGGCCGAGTGGACCGCCCGTCAGGTCTGGGATCACGTGCTCGAGGACCCCAAGACCGGCACCCCTGCCTTTGCCCCTTTCGTGAGCGATGCCGACGCACTGCCGAATGGGAACGTCCTCGTCACGCATGGAGGGCTCGGCGGCTTCGCCTCGTTTCAGCACGTACACATCCTCGAATACGCTCCAGAGGGCGACCGTAACGGTGACATTGTCTGGGAACTGCAACTCGGCGAACCCGGAGATGAGATCACCGTCTATCGAGCTGATCGGTGGGAATCGCTCTACTTCGGGCCACTCTGGGAATCGCCGTGAGCGGCGACCCCGGCACCCCACTCCCTGCCCACAAGCGTCCCTACGACGACACGCCGGTGCACACCGAGGATCTCCCACCGCTCCCGATCCGGGACCGCAACATTCCTGCCGAGGCATGGATCGAGGCCCCCGACGAGCTCTTGCGATCCGGCGACGACATCGGGAGCCCCCGAATTGCCTACAAGCGGCGCATCGGCTCGTGGCTGCTGTGGCGGGCTGGGCCTGCTCGCAATGCCAACGCCCGCTATGTCGCGATCCACAGCGAGGATCTCCACCGCATCCTGACCTTCCGGCTCTTCGAGGACGGCACGGGCGGAGGCGATGGCCCGACCGGCATACGCCACGAACGATTCCGGACCTGGAAACACGACCTGCTCCAGAACGACTGAGNNCCTNGNGATNNGGNTCGNACGNCACCGANGCTCGCNCCGCTCAACTGATTCGGGACNCGTCGANTGGTCGCAGTAGCGTCGCAGTATGAGTGACACGCCATGGTCCGGAGACGTCGTCGGCCTTGTGGAGGCATTCCGAGCGGGTGAGCGAAGCCCGAGCGAGGAACTGGAAGCCACGCTCGCCGCCGTTGAGGCGAGCGACCTCAATGCGGTCTGCCACGTCGATGCCGAGGCGGCTCGGGTGGCTGCGGCCGCCGCCGATGTCTCACTCCCGTTCGGGGGTGTCCCCCTTGCGGTGAAGGAACTCCTGGCGGTCGGCGGCTGGCCAGCGTCGCTTGGATCGCTTCCCCTCGCCGACGAGGTGTTCGACGCCGATGGCATCTCCGTGGAGCGACTGAAAGCCGCCGGCGCGATCGCCGCCGTGCAGACGACATCCAGCGAATTCGGCGCCACCAATCAGACCACCACCAAGATCCACGGAGCGACCCGTAACCCCTGGAACCTTGAGCGCACCCCTGGCGGGAGCTCGGGCGGTTCGGCTGCGGGTGTTGCCGGCGGCCTCTTCGCGCTCGCCACCGCAAGCGATGGCGGTGGATCGATCCGCATCCCCGCCGGCTTCTGTGGCCTGATCGGCCTCAAGTCGACCTTCGGCCGTATTCCCCGCGGACCTGGGTCGATCCTGGGCAACGCCACGGCGGTCGAGGGCACCGTCAGCCGCAGCACCCGTGACGCTGCCCGCTACCTCGACGTCACCAACGGCTTCGACCCNCGGGACCCCCGAGGTCTCCCTCGGGTCGAGGGNTATGAGGCCGGGCTCGGCAGCTGCGCCGNTGAGATCCGTTCGCTGCGGGTCGCCGTCGTTCCCGACCTCAGCTGCGCCGTCGTGGGGCCGGAGACCGAAGAGCTCATCGTTGCTGCGGCCGAGGAGCTCATTGCGCGCTGCGGGATGCAGCGCGTCGAGATCGACCTCCGACTTCCGAAGATCATGGGCGTGTGGGGCGCGACCGGCGGTGTTGGGATCCGCATCTCGCTCGGCGATCGCTGGCCCGAGTGTGCACCGGACCTGGGCGGGCTCGAACGGGCCGGACAGCGCGCCGCGGACACCGGCTTCACGATCGATGCGATGGCGCGTGCCGAAAGCCGCCGAGCCGAGTTCAACAGCGCCATGGCGGCAATGTTCGACCAGGTCGACATCGTGCTCGCTGCCACCAACCCCTCCACCGCATTCGGTGCCGAGGGCCACCTTCCCGGCACCTTCGAGGGCCGTGAATCCAACTCTGGCAACAACGGTGCGCTCACCGCCCCGTCGAACATCTACGGCAACCCGGCCATCGCATTGCCGGCCGGCCTTGCCAGCGACGGATTGCCCGTCAGCCTGCAGGTTCTCGCCCCCCACTTCCGTGAGGATCTGCTGCTTGATCTGGCGCTGCAGTGGGAGCGCGAGCACCCGGTCGAACTCGCCCCGTGACGCCGGTGGAATTAGCACTACCGGCGTAGTACTAACCCCGCCGGGCGGCGTAGACTTCGGCCATGACCGCTCCCCTGTTCGAGATCGAAGGTCTTCGCGCCGTCACCACCGACGGTGGTGNCGACATCCTCAACGGCATCGATCTGACCGTCGCCGAAGGCGAGGTCCACGCCCTCATGGGCCCCAACGGCTCGGGCAAGTCGACCTTGGCCAGTGTGCTGCTCGGCAGCCCCGAGTACGAGGTCACCGGCGGGTCGATCAAGTTCCGCGGTGAGGACATCACCGAGTGGGATCCCGACATTCGCGGCAAGGCCGGCATCTTCCTGGCGTTCCAGTACCCCCAGGAGATCCCTGGCGTCTCGGTGATCAACTTCCTCCGCCAGGCCCTCTCGGCCCGCAAGGGAATCGATCTCTCCGTGCTGGAGTTGCGGCTTGCGATCATGGAATGGATGGAACGCCTCGAGATGGATCCATCGTTTGGCGAGCGCTATCTCAACGAGGGTTTCTCCGGCGGCGAGAAGAAGCGCAACGAGATCCTGCAGATGGCGATCCTCGAACCCGAAATGGCGATCCTCGACGAGACCGACTCGGGACTCGACATCGACGCCCTCCGAGTCGTCGCCCGCGGGGTACGAGAGGTGCGTGAGGATCGGACCGAGATGGGCGCGCTCGTCATCACCCACTATCAGCGACTCCTCGACGAACTGCAGCCCGACAAGGTCCACATCATCGTCGACGGCACGATCATCGAGTCCGGAGGCATGGAACTCGCCGAGGAACTCGAGCGCAATGGTTACGTCAGGTTCGGTGTCTGAGCGATGAGCATTCCGGCCGACATCAAGCGGGACTTCCCCGTCCTCCAGCAGCAGGTGCACGACAAGCCGCTGATCTATCTCGACTCGGGCAACACCTCGCAGAAGCCCCAAGCCGTCATCGACGCGATGAACGAGTACTACGCGACCACCAACGCGAACGTGCATCGAGGTTCCTACGATCTCGCCGTGCGCGCCACCGAGGCGCTCGAGGGAGCCCGAGCCAAGGTCGCCCGCTTCATCAACGCTCCGGCCACCAACGAGGTCGTCTTCACCAAGAACGCCACCGAGGCGTTCAACCTGCTCGCCCGTTCGTGGGGTGCGGCCAACCTCGGTGCTGGCGACGCCGTCGTGATCTCCGAGATGGAGCACCACGCCAACATCGTCCCGTGGCACATGCTCTCAGCGGAGAAGGGCTTCGAGCTGCGTTGGATTCCCGTCACCCCCGACGGCCACCTCGATCTCCGCGATCTCGACACCCTGCTCGAGGGCGCCAAACTGGTGTCGGTCACGGCGATGTCCAATGTGCTCGGCACGCTCAACGACATCCCTCGACTCGCCGAGGCCGCACACGGTGTCGGTGCGCTGCTCGCCGTCGACGGCAGCCAGTATGTGCCCCACGTTCCCACCGACGTGCAGGCGATGGGCGCCGACTTCCTCATCTTCACCGGCCACAAGATGCTCGGCCCGATGGGCGTCGGTGTCCTGTGGGCCCGCGCCGACCTCCTCGAGGCGATGCCGCCCTTCCTCGGCGGTGGCGAGATGATCCTCAACGTCACCAAGGAAGGCTTCACCACCACGGAGATTCCGTGGAAGTTCGAAGCCGGCACCCCGATGGTGGCGGAAGCGGTCGGTCTCNGCGCCGCGATCGACTATCTCGACAACCTCGGCATGGACAACGTCCGGGCTCACGAGATCGAGCTCACCGACTACGCCTTGCGCACCCTCAACGAGCGTTACGGCGACAAGATCGTGATCCACGGGCCACAGGTCGCCAGCGAGCGCGGCGGCGTGCTGTCGTTCGTCTACGGCGAACCCGACATGCGGGTCCATCCCCACGACATCGCCCAGGTCCTCGATCAAGCGGGCGTCTGCGTGCGGGCGGGTCATCACTGTGCCAAGCCCCTGCTCCAAACCATGAACGTGCCCGCCACAAGCCGGGCGTCGGTCTACGTCTACAACGACGAATCCGACATCGATGCCCTCGCCGAGGCCCTCGAGGCCAGCAGCGACATCTTCGCTTTCTAGACTGACGGCTCTCTTCCAGGACGAACGCTGATGCCCGGACTCGACGACCTCTACCGAGAAGTCATCCTCGACCACTACCGCTCCCCCCGGAACCAGGGCGAGCTCGAAACCCCACCCGCCGTGCGGACCGAGGGGTTCAACCCTCTCTGTGGCGACGAGGTGATCGTCTTCGTCGACGTCGACGACAACAACGTCATCACCGACATTGCGATCGGTGGCCAGGGATGCTCGATCAGCCAGGCGTCGGCGTCGATGATGTCGGCCGCCATCAAGGGCACGTCCATCGGCGAAGCCCGCCAGTTCATCAGCGCCTTCAAGGGCCTGATGAGCATTCACGAAGGCGAACTTGGCGGCGATGGTTCCGAAGCCGAGATGGGCATTGATGCCGACGTTGCCGACGCCGGAGACATCAGGCTGGGCGACCTCGAGGCGCTCAAAGGCGTCGTGAAGTTCCCGGTTCGCATCAAGTGCGCCACCTTGAGCTGGAACACGCTTGCCCAGGCGCTCGACGAGGCGGCCAGCGACGCCTGACCCTCGGCTGCTACGTTCGGCGGCCATGTCACCAAAACCGCAGGCTGGCTGGTACGACGACCCCGAGCACCCATCGCAGTACCGCTATTGGGATGGCAACGAGTGGACGGCGCACCGCTCACCGAAGCAAACCCCACCGCCGCCCGCGACGAGCAGCAGCATCCCGACATCGGCCACCGAGACGGTATCGGCGGCGTTCACCTTGTTCGGGCAGCACTGGTCGGGCCTGCTCGGCCTTGCGGCGATCGCCACGCTTGGATTCGCCGCTGCGGCGGTTGCCGTCGTGATCGGCCTCATCCTCTCGTTTGAGGACAGCAACACGCTGACGGGGCCGGACTTCGTGTTCAATCCGATCGGTCTGGTTCTGTGGATCATGGCGGCAGCATGCTGCCTTGGCGTGTTCGTGGTGATGGGTCCGGCCTTCCATGCCCGGATCGAGGCTGGCCGCCTCGGACGGTCTGCTTCGGTCGGCACCTGCATCGGCTTCGGCACCCGCAACTGGAAGCGAACACTGTTGCGCAGCCTTCTTCTTATGCTCGCCTTCTTCGCGACATACCTGGTACTCGTCCCGTTGGTTCTGCTCGGCGTCGCGCTGGGGGCCCTCGGCGTCTTCGTGGCAATCGTGCTGTGCTTCGCCTGGCTCGTGGCAGTCATCCCCACCCTCACCCTTGCGACTGCGGGAGTCGGGATCGCGCCGTCCGGCGTCAACGTGATCAGCCGAGCGCTCGGCGCCGCCCGGAAGGACTGGGCGCTCGTCTCCGGCGCGTTCTACCTGGCCTACCTCGTGGTCATCGGCTTTCAGATCGCCGCCACCGTGCTCGGCTTGATTCCGATCCTCGGCATCTTCGCCGGCCTTGCGATCAACTTTGTCTCCTACACCTTCTTCGTCATCGTGCAGCACCTTCAGTGGCTGCGAATCGACGGGGAGATCGACCCTGCGATCGCCGAAATGACGGGTACCGCCGGACCCACGTCGGCAACTCCGTAAGCACGGTCGCCACCGACGAGCACAGACCCACCGACGAGCACAGGCCCGCCACCGACGGTCAGTTCTCGGCTGCCGCCTGACGAATCATCACCGCGACCTCCGGGCCGACGAGGGCCTGGAGTTCATCGGCGAGGAACTCCGCAGTTGGTTCCGTGCCGACTTGCGCGTTGTCGCCCTCGGTACAGCACCACGCCATCGCAGGGCCAGCCTCACCCCGATCGTCGCGGCCCCAACGCCGAAGGGTGGCGGTGTCGTCGCCGTGGTGACGGGTGATGAGCGGCAACTGCCAACAGACATTCGGCTTGACGTCGATCGGACGGTCACCATCGCGCAACGCCTGCAGATGCAGGGCACAGCCGGCGCCACCGTTGAAGCCCGGACGGTTCAAGAACACGCATGCGCCGTCGACCGTGTTGGTCCGCTTGCGCTGGTCGTCTTCGTAAATGCTGTGTTCATCGGCCCAGCTGCGGTACTGCCACAGGTCGTCGTCAAGCATGGCAGCGAGCGCCGAGACCAGCATCGCCTCGTCCTCGTCGAACAGTTCGGTACCGACCGAGCAACAGCCGTGGCCGAGCTCCTCCGCTGGCTCGTCGAGAATCCCTTGACAGCCGGCGCCCCAGATGCACGCCCACCGGGAACCGAGAAACCCCATGTCGACGGACCAGCGGGTTCCGTCGACCGGATCGACAAAAGATTCGAAGCGCTCGGCGACCACACGGCAAGGCTAGAACAGCCGGGACCTCGCCATGAGCGACGTTGCGAACGCCTGCCGCTCCGACCGGCGATTCAATCGAGCGCGTCGACCTTTTCGATGAAGGAGCGGTCGTTGGTCGAGATCCCGCCGGCGTCGTGGTCGGTGATGGCGATTTCGACCGTGCCGTAGACATTGCGCCACTCGGGATGGTGGAACAGGTTCTCGGCGATCAACGCCACGCTCGCCATGAATCCGAAGGCGGCAACGAACGATCCGCACTCATAGGTGCGACACAGTCGATCACCATCGCGGGTCCACGCCGGGTGAGCAGCGAGCAGCTCGTCGATCTCGGCCTCGGTGAGCAGGGTGCCGGGCATCACGCGAGCGGGTCGGCGAAGGGGTCGTCGGGCAGCCCGGCCGATGCGGCGGCAGGAGCGCTGACCCAGCGCTCATAGCCGGTCTCCTCGAGCTCCGTCGCCAACTCGGGCCCACCGGACTCCTGGATCCTGCCGTCGGCGAAAACGTGCACGACGTCGGGCTTCAGCTGTTCGAAGAGGCGGCTGTAGTGCGTGATCGCGAGGACGCCCAAGCCATGTTCCTGTGTCTCTTCCTCGACCCGTTGACTCACCATGCGGAGCGCGTCGACGTCGAGTCCGGAGTCGAGCTCATCGAGGATCGCAAAGGTCGGGCGCAACACACCCAACTGTAGGGTCTCGTTGCGCTTTTTCTCGCCGCCGGACAGATCGACATTGAGGGGACGCTCGAGGAACTGGGAACCGAACCCGATGCGCTCAGCTTCGATCCGCATCCGCTCGCCGATCTCGGCAGGGTCCTCCGGGGTGCGGACCGATGCCGACAGCAGGTCGCGGAGTGCGACACCCGGCACCTCGGTCGGGTACTGCATGGCAAGGAACAGGCCGGCCTCAGCCCGCTGCCAGGTCGGCTTGTCGAGCAACTCGACGTCGTCGATACGAACAGAACCGCCGAGCACCTCATAGCCCGGGCGACCGGCGATCACGTGCGACAGGGTGGACTTGCCCGAACCGTTCGGCCCCATGACCGCGTGCACTCCGCCAGCGGGGACCTCCAGGTCGACGCCCTTCAGGATCTCAGATCCGTCGACGGCGGCCCGCAGGCCTTCGATGATCAGCGTGCTCATGCGTCCTCCTCGAGGGGAGCGAGGGTCAACACGACATCGCCGTCGATCACGGCGACCTCGTAGGTGGGAACGGGCCGGATGGCGGGCAGCGTGAGCGCCTCACCGGTGCGCAGATCGAACGAGGCACCGTGCTTCGGGCACTCGACCGCACAGTCGTCGGCTTCGACGAATCCATTCGAAAGCGACACGTCGGCATGGCTGCATGTGTCGCTGATGGCGTAGATGTCGTCGTCGATGCGGACGAGCAGGACCTCGAGTCCGTCGATCTCGACCTTTCGCCCGGTGCCGGAATCCATCGAGTCGAGCGCGAACAGGGTGTGGGTGGTCATACGGCTTCGAGCTCCGACTCCGCAGCGGCCGAATCGAGTTCGCGCTGGCGAGCCAGCTTCTCAGCGATCGCCGACTTGAGTGCTGGCACCGCGGCCTGGACTGGCACACCGGCCAGCACCTCACCGAGGAAACCGGCGACGATGAGGCGCTCGGCCTCAGCCGTGGGAACACCGCGAGACTCGAGATAGAAGCGTTGGTCCTCATCGACGGGACTGACCGTCGAAGCGTGACTGCACTTCACATCGTTGTTCTCAATTTCGAGATTCGGCACCGACTCAGCCCACGCATCGTCGCTGAGCTTGAGGTTGCGGTTGGTCTGGAAGGCGTTGGTGCCGCGGGCGTCGGGGCGCACTCGAATGAGCCCGGTGTAGACGCTTCGGCTCTCGCCGGCGACGACGCCCTTGTAGAGCAGGTTGGATGTGGTGTCGGGTGCGACATGGTCCTGGTAGGTGCGGAAGTCGAGCGTCTGCTCGCTCTCTCCGAAGTAGACCGCAGCAAGATCACCATGTGCACCGCGCCCCACGAGGCGGGTATCGGCTCGAGTTCGGGCGTAGGCCCCACCGAACGCAGCGGTGGCGGCGGAGACCGTGGCGTCGCGCTCGGCACGGGCGAGGACGCTGCCGAACTGCCAGGTCTTCGCCCCCTGCTCCTGCACCTTCAGGTAGCCGAGTCGACCGGCCGCTTCGACGTCGAGTTCGACGACCGGGCACACGAGGATGTCGTCGTCGGCCTCGCTCGTGTGGAGATCCATCACGTCGGCCTGCGCGTTCTCGGCCACACGGACCACGAGGCGAGGGAAGGCGGCGCCGCCGGCACCGGCTGCGTGGTGCGTGACGACGATCGGCCGATCGACGACGACACCNCNGGGGATGTCGATCAGCAACGGCCGATCCATGAAGGCGTCGTTCAAGAGGGTGAAGTAGTCGCCGGCGTCGTCGGCGACCGAACCGAGACGGGCCTCACCGTTCTCGTCCTCGGCCAACGGACCAATGTGGACGCCTTGATCGACGAGCGCTTCATCGACCTCGACGAACATCACGCGGCCGTTCACACAGCGGATCAGCGCGGCAGGCTCGACGTCGAGTCGCGGCATNGGNGCATCGCCAAACTCGTGTGCCGGCGCNTAACGCTCGAGGTCGAACTGGCCGATCAGGCTGTAGCGCCACTCCTCAGCGGCGTCGTCGGGNCGCTCGGTCGCCGCAAACGCCTCTGCAGCGGCCGTTCGACGGGCGACAAGCCAATCGGGCCCGCCGAGCGAACGGGCGGCGGTGGGGGAAAAGGCAGTGGACATCGGCATTTATCCTACCGCCGTAGTGTTAACTCCGGACGCCTTGGGGAGGCNCGAAACGAAGGCTGTCAGGGGTCAGCGACGGCCGTCGCGATACCGCTTGCGAAGGCGCTCCCCCAGGCCATCGCCCTTCGGCTTGCGCGTCCTGCCCCCGGGTGGCTGCGAGCCTTTTTCAACGCCGTCGCCCTTGGCACGCCGCAGGCGACCGAGCCCCTTCTTGTTGCGCTTCGCTCGCTCCTCCTCGAGGTCGGCGAGCGTGCCGGGCACGGCATCGTTGATGATGTCCTCGGCGGCGTCGAGCAGGGCGGCGATCGAATCGTCCTCCCCCAGGCTCTCGGGCTCCGCCGGAGTCTCCGGCGTGACCAGGCTGCCGTAGCTCCAGTTCACGTCGGCAAGGCGCCTGGTGTACTTCGCGCAGTCGTCCGGGCACCGCCACGGGGCCTCGGGCGCCAAGTCGAGATCACACTTCCGGACAGTGTCCCCGTTGGGGTAGCTCCGGGATTCGAAGTACTTGCAGTCCTGACGCATCGGCATGGGTCCATTGTGGCGGTTCCTGCGCCACCTCGGGCATCAGAGCCCGGCGAGTTCGGCAAGCAGTGGGGTGAGTGTGAAGCCNTCGTTGACNTGGCCACTGCGGATGAGACCCGGAATGTCGTCGAGCGGAATCCACTCGATCGCTGCTGCTTCGTCGAGTTCGGTCGGGTCACCGACATGGTGGGCCTCCGTCGCCCGCTCGACGTGGAAGGTCAAATCAACGGAGCCGTTCGCCGGGTGCCAAGAAAGAAACGGTGTGGTGGGCCCGGGCTGCCAGCCGGTCTCCTCGAGACACTCACGTGCGGCAGCCTGCGCGACGGTCTCACCCGGGTCGATCCGGCCCGCCGGGAGCTCCCAGCACCAGGTGTCGGTGACGAACCGGTGCCGCCAGATCATCAGGACGCGCCGCTCCACGACGACGAGCGTCGCCGCCGCCTCGGCGGGAATACGGGCCACATGGTGGTCGAAGCGATTCCCCGACGGCGTCTCGACGTCGACGAGGCGCAGCGACATCCACTCGGAGTCGTAGATCGACCGTTCGCCGTGAACGGTCCATTCGCCGGGAATGGTCATGNCCCGACCCGAGAAGGCAACTCCCCCACCGGCCGCTAGCCGACGGAGCCCTCCATCTGGAGCTCGATCAGGCGCGACCACTCGACCGCGTACTCCATCGGNAGGGTGCGGGTGACCGGCTCGATGAAGCCGTTGACGATCATGCCCATCGCCTGCTCCTCGGTGAGGCCGCGAGACTGCAGATAGAAGAGCTGCTCGTCGGCGACNCGAGAGACGGTGGCTTCGTGACCGATGACCGCGTCGCCGGAACCGACCTCCATGTACGGGTAGGTNTCNGAGATCGACTCGTCGTCGAGGATGAGCGCATCGCACTGGACGTGGGACTTGCAGCCGTAGGCGTCGTCCTCGACTCGCACGAGGCCGCGATAGCTGGTGCGGCCACCGTCCTTGGAGATCGACTTGGAGACGATCTTGGAGGTGGTCTCCGGGGCGGCGTGGATCATCTTCGCGCCGGTGTCCTGGTGCTGATTGGGACCGGCGTAGGCGACCGACAACACCTCACCCGAGGCCTTCGGGCCGGCCAGAACGACCGCCGGGTACTTCATCGTGAGCTTCGAGCCGATGTTGCCGTCGATCCACTCCATATGGCCCTCGGCTTCGACGTAGGCCCGCTTGGTNACCAGGTTGAAGACATTGTCGGACCAGTTCTGGATGGTGGTGTAGGTGACGCGAGCCGACGGCTTCACGACGATTTCCACGACCGCGGAGTGCAGCGAATCAGAGGTGTAGGTCGGGGCCGAGCAGCCCTCGATGTAGTGCACCTTCGAGCCCTCGTCGGCGATGATNAGGGTGCGCTCGAACTGGCCCATGTTTTCTGCGTTGATGCGGAAGTAGGCCTGCAGCGGCATCTCGACTTCGACGCCCGGCGGGACATAGATGAACGAACCGCCGGACCAGGCGGCGGAGTTGAGCGCGGAGAACTTGTTGTCGTTCGGCGGGATGACCTTGCCGAAGTAGTCCTTCACCAGCTGCGGGTACTCCTTGACCGCCGTGTCCATGTCGCAGAACAGCACGCCCTGGGCCTCGAGGTCCTCGCGATTGCGGTGGTAGACGACCTCGGACTCGTACTGGGCGGTAACGCCNGCGAGATACTTGCGCTCCGCCTCGGGAATCCCCAGCTTCTCGTAGGTGTTCTTGATCGACTCCGGCACCTCGTCCCAGTCGTCGCTGAGCGAGTCGGTGGGCTTGATGTAGTAGAAGATGTCGTCGAAATCCATGTCCGACATGTCGCCGCCCCAGTTGGGCATCGGGCGACGTCCGAAGCGCTGGTGGCTCTTGAGGCGGAAGTCGAGCATCCAGTCGGGCTCGCCCTTCAGCCACGACATCTCCCGCAGGATGTCCTCGTTCAGGCCTTTCTTCGGCTTGAAGACATAGTCTTCTTCGTCGGCCCAGCCGAGCTGGTACTTGCCGAGGTCGATGCCGATGTCGGTGGACGCCATGGAGGTGCCTTTCAGCGAAGCGTGCGAGGGGTGCCGAGTGAACCNTCGGCAATTAACACTACGCCGATAGTAACAACTCGCATCGGCTTCTCGACAGTCGGGGCAGGCAAATTCAGCGGCTCGAACGCCTCAGTCGATGCGGCGCATTTCGGTGCGGAATTGCTCGCCTCGAGCAACATACGCATCGACGTTCAGGCGGGCATGGAACTCGTCAAGCACACCCTCGCGGATCTTGGCGGGGACGCCGAGTGCCATCGAACAGCGCGGCACCTCCACTCCACCCGGGACCATCGCGGCACCACCGACGAGCGCATGCTCGTGAATGACGGCGTTGTGCAACACGATCGAACCAGAACCGACGAGCGCCCAATCGTGCACGATGCATCCCTCGAGGTGGGCGAGGTGACCAACCGTGACATTGCTGCCGATCTTCGTCGGCGTGAACGCCGTGGTGTGGATGACGGCACCGTCCTGGATCGACGTGTTCTCTCCGATGACGATCGGGCCGTCGTCGCCGCGGATCACGGCCTGAGGCCACACCGATGAGCCCGCACCGAGGACGACATTGCCGATGACGGTCGCGTCCGGGTGGACGTACGCCGTCTCGTGGATCTCAGGGGTGAGGTCGCCGAGCGCGTAGACCGCCATCACATCGCCTCGTACGTTCCGTAGCCGCCCTGGAAGAATAGCAGCGGGCCCTGCTCGCCGGTGACCGCCAACTCCTTTACGAGGCCGACAACGATGTCGTGATCACCACCGTCGTGGATGGCGTGGATCTCGCAATCGATGTAGCCGACCACGCCGGGCAGCACCGGCGAACCGGTGACGGCAGTGGTCCAGTCGATGCCGGCGAAACGATCATCGGAGGGCATTGCGAACACGCCGCAGGTGTCCTTTTGGTCCTCACCGAGGATGTTGGCGCAGAAGGCGCCCGTCTCCTTGATGGCCTGCCAGGTGCCCGACGACGAGCCTGCACAGAACATCACGAGCGGCGGCTCGAGCGAGACACTGGCGAACGAACCGATCGCCATGCCCGCCGGCCCCTCGTCGGTCGCACCGGTCACGACCATCACGCCGGTCGGGAAGTGTCCGAGCACCTTGCGGAAGTCGGCGGGATCGATCGTCATTGCACACCTCGCTGCAGGCCACCCGGCCCTCGTCTTGACCCGGCGTACGGTAGCGCCCACAACGGGGCGCACCGTGCCGTTTGCCGTCGGGTCAGTGTCGGCGAGGGCCGTGACCGGCCCTTCGGAGCGGCGGGAGGGTCAGCGCTGGGCAGCGAGGGTGAGCTTCAGGCCTTCAGCCGCCGCGATCACTTCGAAGGGGTCGTCGGCAGTGAGTTCGGCCATGCGCTGGGCGATCTCGTCGACCATGTCGTCGTCATGGGCGGGATCGTGGTGGAACAGCACCAGCATCTTCGCACCGGCTTGCCGAGCAACCTCGACCGCGTATTCCGGAGTCGAGTGNCCCCAGTCGGCCTTGGCTGCGAGCTCGTCGGCGGTGAACTGCGCATCGTGGATGAGCACGTCGACGCCGCGACACAACTCGAGGACCGACGGTGCCACATGGGTCGGGTCGTCGATCGGCTCCTGATGGTCGGGGATGTAGGCGACGGACACGCCGTTGCGGGTCACCCGGAATCCGGCGGTGGTACCGGTGTGCGGGACCGGTCGCGCCATCACGTCGGTGTCGCCGAGTCGGAACTCGCGATCGAGTGCATCGTCGAACGTGATCGTGGCCGACAGCTGCGCGGTTTCGACCGGGAAGAAGGGCGGGGTCATGAACCGGCTGAAGGACGCACCGAAGCTCTCCCCGTTCTCGCCCGGGCCGTAGACAGTGAAACGGGTGTCGGGAAACTTCAGCGGCGCGAAGAAGGGCAGCCCTTGGACATGGTCCCAGTGCAGGTGGGTGACGAGCACGTCGACCTCGCACGCCTCGTCGGCGAGCGATGCTCCGAACATGCGAATCCCGGTGCCGCAGTCGAGAACGATCGGATCGGCGCCCTCGGACTCGATCGAAACACACGAGGTGTTGCCGCCATAACGCTGCAACGTCGGGCAACAACACGGGGTCGAACCCCGGACACCGTGGAATGCGATGTTGATCGCTTGCGCTGCGTCCCCCATGGGGGGTGAACGGTAGTGAGCATGCACGCCGAGGTGAAGGGCGTGTGACGCATATCTCACGGGCCGGTGCGGTGTGCGACGATGCACACCATGGCCGAGATGACCACTGCCAAACCGCCGCTGCCCGACGGCCTCGTCGCGATCGTCAAGGAGGACTGCCCGACCTGTGTGCTCGTTGCGCCCGTACTGGCCGATCTCGCGGACCGTGCGTCGATGACCACGATCACTCAGGACAACGCTGCGTTCCCACAGGTGGCGGACTGGGTCGTGCACGACCACGATCTCGCCTATTCGTGGTTCCACGACATCGACACCGTGCCGACACTGCTGCGCGTGGTCGACGGCGAACCGACCGAACGCCTCGAGGGCTGGAAGCGTGACGACTGGGAGGCCTTCACGGGGGTCGACGGCCTGGGTGTCGATCTGCCCGACTGGCGGCCCGGTTGTGGCTCACTGAGCGTCGATCCCAATCGCACCAACGAACTCGCCGTCCGTTTCTCCGGCTCGACGATGAGCAGCAGGCGGGTCGAGATCGCTGCCCTCGAAGACGAGTGGGAGGCCCTCTACGACCGGGACTGGTCCGATGGCCTGCCTGTCGTTCCCCCCACCGAAGCCCGCGTCCTTCGGATGCTCGAGGGCACCACTCGCGCCCCCGACGGAGTCGTGGCCGTCGTGCCACCGGACCTCGCCGACGTGACCGTCGAGAAGATCGCGATCAATGCCGTGATGGCCGGCTGCAAGCCGGACTACCTGCCGGTCGTGATCGCCGCGGTCGAGGCGATCTGCACCGACGACTTCAACATGCACGGCGTACTCGCCACAACGATGGATGTCGGTCCCATCATCATCGTCAACGGGCCGATCGCCCGAGAGATCGGCATGAACTCCGGCGGCAACGTGCTCGGCCAGGGCAACCGGGCCAACGCCACGATCGGCCGGGCCGTGCAGCTCGTCGTGCGCAACGTCGGCGGAGGCAAGCCCGGAGGCGTCGACCGCTCGGCGCACGGCAGCCCTCACAAGATCGGTCTCGCGTTCGCCGAGGACGAGGTCGGCTCGCCGTGGAGCTCGCTCGCCGAAAGCCGAGGCTTCGACGCCGACCAGTCGACCGTCACCGTCTGGTGCGGCGGCGGCCCGCAGGTCTTCGTCGATCAGCTCTCCCGCACGCCCGAGTCGCTCACAAAGCACTTCGCCAACTATCTCAAGACCAACCTCGCCCCGAAGATGGCGATGATGGAGACCCTGCTCGTGATCGGCCCCGAACACATGTCCCGGTACCGCGACGCCGACTGGGACCGGGCCCGGTTCCTCACCGAACTGGACTCCCATCTCCAACTGGACACCGACGACCTGATCCGAGGCGCCGACGGCATCGACGAAGGCCTCCCCGAAGCGTTTGCGGGCAACACGATCGGCAAGTTCTGGCCGGGCGGCATCCACGTGGTGCACGCTGGCGGGGCGACCGGCCTGTTCTCGATGGCCTTCAGTGGCTGGGTTCCGCCGCCGAAAGGTAGTGTCTGCACGACGAAGGAGATCACGCGATGACCACCGTCCTCGACCCGACCAGCGAGTCCCGCCCGGAGCAGCGCGAACTCGTGCTGCGGCCCGAATCGCTCGACGGTCTCACCATCGGACTCCTTGACATCTCCAAACCGCGGGGCGACGTCTTCCTCGACCGAGTCGAGGAGAAGCTCACCGACCTCGGTGCGTCGGTCACCCGCTTCATGAAGCCAACCTTCGCCAAGCCCGCACCGGTCGATCTTCGCCACGAGATCGCCACATCGTGCGATGCGGTGATCGAAGCGCTCGCCGATTGAGGCAGCTGCACGACGTGCAGTGTGCACGACATCAGCGACCTTGAACGACGCGGTATCCCCGGGGTCTTCGTGGCCTCCGAGGGTTTCATCGACGCCGCCGAGACCCAGGCCACGGCGCTCGGGCACCCCACCGCCCGGGTCTTCACGCCACACCCGATCCAGGACCGCACCGACGACGAGATGCGCGAGATCGCGGACGCCACCGTCGAGGCCCTGATCGCGAAGCTCACCGGCCCGCAGGGCTGAATTACGGCAGCCGCAGCGTCTCGTTCTTCTCGACGGCCAGCCCATCGCGCACGAGCCCTGCGACAATCCGGTCGACGCGCTCCTGGTCGGGCTCTGCAATGCGGCTGGCGACGGTGGATCGCTCCACAGGACCGGCTCGCAACGCATCGACGAGTCGGCCGCGGAGTTGACGATCACTCCCCTCGAACCGGGCTTGCGGTGTCGAGACCGCAGCGGAACCCACAGCCGGGTCGTCGCCCTGGCCCCGCCACCTGCACCAGGTGTGCACGGGACATGCACCACACGACGGCGAACGCTTCGTGCACACCAGGGCGCCCAACTCCATGAGCGACTGGTTCCACTGCCACGGCTGTTCGTCCGGTGCGAGCGCATCAGCGCGTTGTTGCACTCGGTTCGGTGTGAGCCGGATGCCGTCCCAGCGAGCCAGGACCCGGCCGATGTTGGTGTCGACGACCGCCGCCGGAAGCTCGTGGGCGAAGGCCTGCACCGCCCTGGCGGTGTAGGGACCCACGCCGGGTAGAGCGAGGAGATCCTCGAGACGTTCCGGCACCCGGCCACCGTGTGACTCGACCATCACCGTTGCGGCGCGATGAAGGTTGAGCGGACGCCGGTTGTAGCCGAGACCGGCCCACTCGTCGACGACATCGCCGGCCGNTGCGGCGGCGCACGCCTCCGGGGACGGAAAGCGTTCGAGGAACTGCGGTAACCGATCGATCACCCGGGCGACCTGCGTCTGCTGGAGCATCGTCTCCGACACCAGGATCGACCACGGATCTCTCGTGCGACGCCATGGCAGGTCACGAAGCGACGCAACACCCCAAGCGAGCACTGCCTCGCGTCGCGCCTCGTCGTTCGGTTCGATCGACATCGCCGTCGACCGTAGGCGGGCTGCGCCAGCCGACACCAACGACAGCGCCACGGCTCAACACGACGCCACCCATCGACAAGCCCTAACGTCGGCGCCCATGAACGCGCCGACGCTTTCCGCCGCCACCGCCGCCGTCTCCGCCATGGAAGACGTTGTCGATGTCGCTCTCGCCCGGCTCGCAACGGTCGACATCGACGAGCATCAGGTCGTCGCCTACGACATCGCGCACGGCGCAGCGGCCGTGGCCTCGGCTCGAAACCTGCTGGGATACGGCGCTCACGGCGAGACCGAGGAGCGTCTCACGGTCGCCTTCGTCGCCGACGTCGCTCACGACCTGGCCACCCGCCTCCTTGGCAGGGAGACCGCCTGGGGTGTCGATCGAGGCGCGCTCGACGGCATTCACGATTTCATGGCGGCCGGCCGAGCGCCGGAGTTGCTCGCCTCCCTTGTCGAAGGGGCGCCATCACACCTCGACGAGGACATGCAGCTCGCCTCCGACACCTTCCGCCGATTCGCCGACGAGCAGATCGCCCCGCGAGCCGAACACGTGCACCGCACCAACGCCGACGTGCCCGAGGAGCTCATCGAGGGGCTCGCCGAGCTCGGGATCTTCGGTCTCTCTGCGCCGGTCGAGTACGGCGGCTTCGCCGAGGGTGGCATCAACGACTACCTCGGCATGGTCGTCGCCACCGAGGAACTCTCCCGCGGCTCGCTCGGCATCGGCGGTTCGCTGATCACCCGACCCGAGATCCTCACTCGGGCCCTGATCGCAGGCGGCACCGAAGACCAAAAGCAGCACTGGCTGCCGCGGCTTGCCTCGGGCGAGGTCATGGCCGCCGTTGCGGTCACCGAGCCGGACTTCGGATCCGACGTCGCCGGCATTCGGGTGGCCGCCACCCCGACCGATGGCGGGTGGGTCATCAACGGTGTCAAGACATGGTGCACCTTCGCCGGCCGGGCCGACGTGTTGATGGTGCTTGCCCGCACCGAGTCGGGCGCCACCGACCACAAGGGTCTGTCGGTCTTCATCGTCGAGAAGCCGAGGGGCGATGGCCACGGCTTCGAGCACGTCCAGGACGGCGGCGGCAAGATGACCGGCCGAGCGATCGACACGCTCGGCTACCGCGGCATGCACAGCTACGAGGTCGCCTTCGAGGACTGGTTCGTGCCCGCCGAGAACCTCATCGGCGAGGAGGCCGGTCGGGGCCGGGGCTTCTACTACCAGATGCAGGGCTTCGAGAACGGCCGACTCCAGACCGCTGCCCGCGCCGTGGGGGTCATGCAGGCCGCCTACGAGGAGGCCAGGGACTACGCGGAGTCGCGGGTGGTGTTCGAGCAGCCCATCTCGGAGTATCAGCTCACCCAGGCGAAGCTGGGNCGGATGGCGGTGATCATCCAGGGCGCCCGGCAACTCAGCCTTCATGTTGCGGAACTCATGGCGAAGGGCGACGGCATGCTCGAGGCCTCGATGACCAAGGCCTATGTCTGCCGGGCCGCCGAGTGGGTCACACGCGAGGCGATGCAGATCCATGGCGGGATGGGCTATGCCGAGGAGTACCCCGTGAGCCGCTACTTCGTCGACGCCCGGGTGCTCTCGATCTTCGAGGGCGCCGACGAGACGCTGGCCCTCAAGGTGATCATCCGTCGCCTGCTGGCGCACCGGACGCAATGACCGACGGCTCGCCTGGCGCGAGCCCCAGACCGATCGTGAGTCCGTCGGCCTCGCCGAGGCGGCTGCTCACGACGTCGAATGTTCGATCGAACGTGATCCCCATCTGATCGATGGTCGACTCCGGGAGGTCGGTGCGGGCGGGATCAGCCACCCGGATGATGTAGCCGTCGCCTCGGTCGACCCAGGTCGGGATGTAGTGCACGCCGACAGCCTCGATCTGGCCGGCGTCGTTCTCCAAGAGCTCGACGGTGGCGATCATGCCGTCCTGGCTGGCCGCGACACAGCAGTTGGCCGACTGGTTCGACAGGAAGTTCCCGAGCCCGAACACCACCCATTCGTTGCCGACCTTGTCGACGGGCTGCACGACATGGGCGTGATGGCCGATGATCAAATCGACGTACTCGCTGGGCAGCGTCGCCTCGAGCCACTCGTTCTGCGACGAGACCGGCTCGTGGCGATATTCCGCACCCCAGTGCATCGATACGATCACGAACTCCGCGCCGGACTCCTTTGCGATCCGGGCCTCGTGCAGGATCGCGTCCGGTTCGATCAGGTCGACGAGGTACNGCCGGTCCGACGGCATCACGAAGCCGTTNAGCGAGTAGGTGGCCGAGATGTGGGCGATCGTGATGTCGTTGACGTCGTAGAGAACCGGCGCGAGATCCTCCTCGTCGCTGGCCGCCTGACCGGCGTAGGGCAGGCCGATCTCCTGGAGCACGGTGATCGTGTCGAGCGCACCCTGCGCACCACGGTCGTAACTGTGGTTCGAGGCGAGGGAGCAACCGTCGTAGCCGACGTCGAGTGCGGCCTGAGCGAATGCCCTCGGCGCGCTGAATCGCGGATAGCCGCTCAGATTGGTGTCGTCGATGGAGATCGGGGTCTCGAGATGACAGATCGCGAGGTCGGCGCCCTCGATAATCGGCCGGACCTCCTCGTAGAGCGGCGCGAAATCCCATCCCTCGTCGACGAACGCAGTACCGGCCCGCTGGACCGACCCGTGTGGCAAGAGGTCGCCGGTGAAGGCNAGGCGGGCCGTTCGAGGAGGAGGCAGCGTCGTGGTCGTCGTGGTGGTCGTGGTCGTGCTCGTCGTGGTGGTCGATGTCGTCGAAGGAGGAGTGATCTCGGTGGCGGCCTCGGCATCGGTACCGGGCTCGAGATCGGAGCGGGTGGCATTGAAGACCGCCATGCCTGCGACGAAAAGGACGACAGCACCGAGCACACCGACGATTCGCGACATCATCGGAACAGCTCCGGGGCGACGGGACAGTCGATACGGAACCTCGCCTCGGCAGCCGGCACAGGTCCACCCGGCCCGACGACCCGATCGACGAGATCAAGCGACACGACCTCGTAACGATCCTCCCAGGGCTCATCGGAGACGACCATCGCACGCAACGGTTCCCACATCGCCGCCGGCAGGCAACGACCCACCCCGGCGACCAGCCAGACCTCGGTGCCGAGCTGTGCCGCCACCGCAGCGGCGGTGAGTGAACCGACCGAGCAGATCGCCGAGTCGGGGCCGAGGGCGTCGGTTTCGAGCAGCACGAGATCGGCATCGCCGACGGCGGAGCCGAGTCCAGCGAGCGGCACGTCGACCGCAAGCCGATCGTTGAGATCGAGTCGATGAACGAGTCCGTAGCCATCGCCGGTGGTGTCCGCGACGAAAACCTCGGCATCACCACGGGCCGTGAGCGCCTGACTCGCCAACTCCGGCGAACCGATCACGACGATGCCGGTGTCACCAGGCAGCGCGTGTACAAGCTCACGAACGGTCTTGTCGCGCTGGATCATCTCGGCGGCATCCCATGCCTCGTTCCCTGGATCAGCGCCGGTGAGCATCCGGGCGGCGAGCCACACGAGCGGACCCGACGAGGGCCGATGTTCGATCAATTGGCGGCACGCGAGCACCAACTCGGCGGGATCATGACTGACTGCCCCGAGCGCCATCGCCGCCTCGTGGACGAGCGAACTCGTGCCGATGTCGCCGGTCCTCGCCATGTACCGCAAACGCTCGATCGGATGCACCGCTTCGGATCGTAGTCACGGTCGACCCGATGCGAGTGACCAGGGATCGGGCGCGCTAGCGTTTCCGCTCGTGGCAGCAGATCTGGACCTCGAATTGACCCCGGTCGAAGGCGAAGCACGCACCCTCAGCAGCTTCATGACGACCTTCCCGCTGGTCCCCGTCGTGCTCGATCCCTACACCAACGAGAGCTCGTGGATCCTCGACACGGCCCGGCGCGTGCTGACGCACTTCAAGGGTGCCGGTTGTCGCCCGTGCTGGATCATCACCTGCCCCGCCGACGACGCAGAGACCTACCTCGGCCCCTACGCCGACGAGTTCCTCACCTTCGCCGACCCCGACCGCGCCATGGCGAAGAACCTCGGTGTCGCCGAGGCCCCCGCACTCCTCCTCGTCCGTCAGGACGGCGAGGTCATCGCCAAGGCCGAGGGCTGGAACGCCGACGAATGGCGTGCGGTCACCGAATCGATCGCCGAGTTCACCCACTGGAGCCGTCCGCCCATGCCGGCCGACGGCGATCCGGGCACCTACTCCGGGACCCCGATCTCCGCCTGACTCACGTCTTGCGATGCCCAGGCATCGTCACGGCTGTTCAGGGTTTGCCACTCGCCAGCTTCGCCAGGTGGATCGAAGCAGCAGGGGCACCAGGACGACACAAATCAGGCCGTGGACGGCCGTGGTCGCCCACGCTGCGCTACTTTCCGCCACGAGCGCCCGCTGCAGCACGGTCACGGCGAGCACACATGGAAACGCCACCGACGCGAGCACGAGGTTGCGCTTCTTCCATCCACTCGGGTCGAACGCATGGGCGAGACGATCGATGGCCTGCGCCGGGTCGCGACTCATGGGTACGGACGGTACTGCGAACCCGAGTGGTCGAGGGTGGTGTCGAATCAGACAGCGCCTGCTGCGACCTTGAAGCAGGAAGTCTCGACTCACGTGGTGGATCGCACCGGCGGGTACCGTGGCCTCATGAGCGAGTTCGCCTACTCCGACCTGCTGCCCACCGGTCCCGACACCACCGAGTACCGCCTGATCACCACCGAAGGGGTGTCGACCTTCGAGGCCGAGGGGCAGACCTTCCTCAAGGTCGAGCCCGAGGCNATCGAGGCGCTAACGAAGGAGGCGATGTACGACATCGCCCACTATCTGCGCACCGAGCACCTCGAGCAGCTGGCATCGATCCTNGACGATCCNGANGCCTCGCCGAACGACACGTTCGTGGCCACGGAGCTTCTCCGCAACGCCAACATTGCCGCCGCCGGNGTGCTCCCGATGTGNCAGGACACCGGCACGGCGATCGTGATGGGGAAGAAGGGCGATCGGGTGGTGACCTTCGCCGACGATGCCGAGGCGATCAGCCGGGGCGTGTTCGACACCTACACCGAGACGAACCTGCGCTACTCGCAACTCGCCCCACTGTCGATGTTCGACGAGAAGAACACCGGTAACAACCTGCCGGCCCAGATCGAGCTCTACACGAAGCCGGGCGACAGCTACGAGTTCCTCTTCATGGCCAAGGGTGGCGGATCGGCCAACAAGTCGTTCCTGTTCCAGAAGACCAAGGCGTTGCTCAACGAGAGCTCGATGGTCGACTTCCTCGACGAGTCGCTACGAGCGATCGGCACCTCGGCCTGCCCGCCGTACCATCTCGCCCTCGTCGTCGGCGGCACGTCGGCGGAGTNCGCCCTGAAGACNGCNAAGTANGCCTCGGCGCANTANCTCTACGACCTGCCGACCTCGGGTGACGCGGCGACCGGTCACGGCTACCGCGACCTCGAATGGGAGCAGAAGATCCTCGAGCAGACCCGTGAGTTCGGCATCGGCGCCCAATTCGGCGGCAAGTACTTCTGCCACGACATTCGGGTGATCCGGCTCCCTCGCCACGGTGCTTCCAACCCGGTGGCACTTGCCGTGAGTTGTTCGGCCGACCGGCAGGCGAGGGCCAAGATCACCGCCGAAGGTGTGTTTCTCGAGCAACTCGAGACCGACCCGGCCCGGTTCCTGCCCGACGANGCCGAGGATCAGCTCAGCGACGAAGTCATCCACATCGATCTCAACCAGCCGATGGATGCCATTCGCAACCGGCTGAGCCAGTACCCGGTCAAAACCCGCCTCTCGCTCACCGGCACACTCGTGGTCGGGCGCGATATCGCCCACGCCCGCATCAAGGACATGCTCGATGCCGGTGAGCCGATGCCGCAGTACCTGCGAGACCATGCGATCTACTACGCCGGGCCGGCGAAGACGCCGGAGGGGTACGCCTCTGGCTCGTTCGGGCCCACCACCGCCGGCCGCATGGACTCCTATGTCGAGCAATTCCAGGCCGCCGGAGGGTCGTTCGTGATGCTCGCCAAGGGCAACCGCTCCAAGCAGGTCACCGACGCCTGCGCGACCCACGGTGGCTTCTACCTCGGTTCGATCGGCGGCCCGGCAGCACGACTCGCCAAGGACTCCATCCGCAGCGTGGAGGTGCTCGAGTTCCCCGAACTCGGCATGGAGGCGGTCTGGAAGATCGAGGTCGAGGATTTCCCGGCGTTCATCGTGGTGGACGACAAGGGCAACGACTTCTACGCCGAAGTCACCACACCGGTGAAGCTCCGGTAATTCCACCTGAGCCAGTCGGGTGCTCTCGACTCGGGGGGCGGTACCCGGCCTTTGTTGCATCGTCGACGGCGACGAACTTCGTTCGCCGTTCATCTGCACGTCTCCGTCCTGGAACCACGGCGAAACACTGACATGTGACTGTCGTCACGAGGGCGTTACGGAAACTGCCCGAGATAGGAAGCAAGAATGCATATCCAACTTCGCCGCGCCCTGATCGCCAGCGATCAAGTCGCCGCTACGACCTTTGCGGTCGAGATGGCGGAACTCGCCGAGCAGACCACCGGTCACGCGGTCAATGTCTGGGGCAGCGTCTACGGCATGCCGTTGGGCACGATCTCATGGACGACCCAAGTCACCGGCTTCGTCGATGCCGCCGCGCAAAGCCAGAAGCTGGCGGAGAACCCCGAGTTCTTGACTCGGGCCTCGAAGGCGGGCGAACAGGGGTTGTTCATCCCCGGTTCGTGGGAAGACGGCCTCGCTCGCATCGTCCACGGCGCCGGCGATGCAGGCCCGATGATGTACGCAAGCACCACGATGGGTACGCCCGCCCCGGGGATGGCCATGCAAGCCCTCGAGTGGGGAACCCAGATGGCCGACCATGTCGCCAGCGCCACGGGCAACCAGGTCATCCTGTGCACCTCGAATTACGGCACCGCGACCGGCAGCATGATCTTCTTCATGGGCTTCGACAGTGCCGAGGGCGTCGACGCCACCCAGGAGACGTTGATGAGCGACTCGACCTACATGGAAGCCATGGGCAAGACCGCTGAACTCTTCCTGCCCGACGGTCAACGCACCCTTGCTCAGCGTCTGAACTGACACCGATACTCCGGCGCACGCGACACCAAAAAGCGCCGCGTGCGCCGGTGAATCGAGTCGACGCGACGCGTCAGCGGGTGTCGATCAGCAGGCTCTTGAGCGCCCGCCCGACCCGGCCCCGATGGTCGAACAAGGTGGCGTCGGCCTGGCCATAGCCGTTACCTTCACCGCGCACGGCCGCCGTGAAGCCAAGCCACTCCCCTTCCGGTGGCCGATGCAACGAGATGACCAGATCGGCATTGATCGAGATCATCCGCTCGTAATCGAGCACGCTGCCACCGCTCGGGATCATGTCGGCGACGGCAGCGATGAGCACCCGTGGATCGTTCGACTCGCCCTCCACGAACGGCTTCTTCATCTTCATCCAACCGGTCACCCGACCGTCGTCGTCCTCGCTTCGGCGAAAGTCGAAACTGGCAGCGAAATCGAGTGGCCCGGCAAAAGTCCACGTGATCACCGGATGGGTGTCCGGTTCACTTGGGATCTGGTCTTCGGGAAGCACCGGGTTGGGCACCGACAGGCCCTCGGCGATCCGGACCCGCATCGCCGTGGCTCGGCCGACGATCTCGTCGTCGACCACATAGCGAGCCTCAATCGCCTGGATGCGCTTTCCGTCACGCACGACCTCGGTGTCGACCCGAGTCGGCCCCATCGGCACCCGTCGACTCATATCGATCGACAAACGGGTGGTGGTCATCGGGACAGCGGATGGGACCCGCTCAACTGCTCGGGCGAAGACACCGGCGATCGCGCCACCGTGCTGCACTCCCGGGAACCACGGGCCGATCGCAGACGACTGCGGGAGGAGGAGATCGCCCTGCGGGACGAAGACAGCGTCACTCACCCGCCGGAGGCTATCGGTGGCGTGGACACAGAGAGATGCGGTCAGCTCCAGCGAGGTGTGCCATCGTCGGCGCATGAAGGTGCGCATCGGTTACGCCCTCGGAGCCGTCCCGAGTCTCTACCCACGGGCTCGGCGAGAACTCGCCGGACTCGGTCCCGTCGTCGACGACCTCGACCGTCTCGGCTTCGACAGCCTGTGGTTCCCCGAGCGCATCAACTCGATGCAGCTCGATCCGATCGTGGCGATGGCCTACGTCGCCGGCCGCAGCGAGCACCTGAAATTCGGCCCTGCCGTCTCGGTGGTACCGGGCCGCAACCCGATCCTGATGGCCAAGATGCTGGCAAGCCTCGATGTCGTCAGTGGCGGCCGCTGCCTCCCGGCGTTCGGGCTCGGTATCGCCAACACCGCCGAGCACCAGGCGTTCCAAGTCGACCGCAAGGACCGGGCCCCTTGGCTGAACGAGGCCTTGCCCCTCATGCGTCGGCTCTGGGAGGAAGCCGTCGTCGACCACGAAGGCGNCCGCTTCTCGGTGGTCGGCGCTCGTGTGCTCCCCAAGCCGATCCAGCAACCGCTCGAGGTCTGGCTCGGTGGGCAGGCACCTTCCGAGCTTCGCCGCACCGGCCGTCTTGCCGACGGCTGGCTCGCCAGCTTCACCACGCCGAGGCACGTCGCCGAAGGCATTGCGGCGATCGAAGCGGCCGCCGACGAGGCAGGCCGCACGTTCGACCNCGACCACTACGGGGTGNTGATCCCCTACATCCCACCCGGNCTCGACTTCCCGTCGGAAGCACTCGAGCGGGTGTCGGTGCGTCGCCCGGACGCGGCACCCGACGAGGTCGTCGCAACATCGCATGAGGCACTCCACGACATGATCGATGCCTATGTCGAGGTCGGCGCCAGCAAATTCGTCTGCTTTCCCTTCGGTGAACCCGACGACTGGCACGCCGAACTCGAGCTCTTGGCGCCGATTCTCGACAAGCAGACCTGACCGGGCCGGACACCCACCTTCACGTGGGTGAGCCGAATGCGAGTCGCTTCACGACCGAGGGTCACTCCGCTGCCCTGCGTCAGGCGGTGAGCAGTCCCAGCACCGCGGGATCTTCCTCGAAGACGCCATCGGCACCACCCGGGCCACCCAACCACTCGAGCGCCGACCGGTACACCGAGCGGGTGTCGACCGCAGGCGGCACGCCGCCATCGTCGAGCGCACCGAGGTCGTAGCCGCCGTGCACGATGCCTCCGGCGACCGACGGGCCGAAGACGAACTGCAGGCCACCCTTGCCGTGGTCAGTGCCCGCCGAGCCGTTCTCCACGATCTGGCGTCCGAACTCGCTTGTGGTGATGACCATCACCCGGTCGAGATCACCCGAGGCCTCAAGCGCGGTGAAGAACGATGCAAGCCCGCTGGCAAGGTCGTGGAGCAACGCCTGATGGTTCTCGACTTGGTCTGCGTGGGTGTCGAAGCCTCTGACCCCGACGGTGAGGACACGGGTGCCGATTCCCATCGCAACGATGTTCGCGGCAGTCGACAACAGGTCGACCGCCGTTCGGCCGGCTCTCGGGGTGGGATTCTCGTAGGCCGAGAGATTGTCGCTGCTGGCGGCTGCGGCAAGCAGGGCGACAGCGTCGAGCGTGCCCGGAATCGCCTGCTGCGCAGCGGCCAGCGTCGGTTCGGCATTCAGGGCGGACGCCGTCGCAAGGAAGGCCTCCACAAGGCCACCTTCGTCCACGCCGGGACCCGTTGCGAGGGTGAAGGCGGCCGGGTCGCGAATGGCGGTGGCCGTCGTCTGCACGCCGACAAGTGCCGGACTTCCACCACCGAGCGCGATGGCTCGCAGCGGATCATCGACACCGTTGCGTTCGGCGTCGAGGCTGAGATCAAGCCAACGCCCGAGCCAACCGGTCTGTGACGGCGCTCCGCCGACACCGGACCACCAGGCATCCTTGGCCGTGAAGTGCGAACGCGACTGTTGCGGCATCGCCACCCCGGCGATGGCGCTCATCGTGCCTGCCTCCCAGAACGGGGTCAGACCGGCGAGGGCCGGATGCAGCCCGTACTCCGCTCCGGCGAGCGTGATGAGTTGGCCATCCGACAACCCGATTTCGGGCCGGGCGTCGTGGTACCGGCCAACGGCGGGCACGAGCGTGTTGAGGGCATCGTTGCCACCGTCCATCTCCAACACGACCAGGACCCGGTCGGTGACAGACAGGCGAGCCGAGGACGAGGCAACCGCCTCAGCCACGGTGGTCGTCGTCGTCGTGACCGGGGCAAGGGTGGTGGCCGGCGAAGAACGACCCGCGGGGGCGGCGGCCTCGAGGCTGTCGCGCAGGAGTGCAGCCCATGCACCACCTCCGGCGGCAGCGGTGCCGGCGGCACCACCGAGAAAGGCGCGGCGAGAGATCGGCATCATCGGCTCCTAGGCGATCAACAGGTCAGGCGAAGCAAGCGCGAGTGCAAGCGCCCCCTCACCGGGTCGAGCGGACACGGACGGTTTGAGATCCTCGAGGGCGGTGATCGTGGCGTCCGAGAAGCCGGCCGGACGCATGAACAGGTCGGCCAGCCCGGGCCAGTCGCCGGCCTGAGCCGCCGCAAGCACAGGAGCCTCGTCGGGCGTCGCTCGAGCAACATCGATTGCCGCCGAAAAGCGGGCCGCAGTGGCCGACGACGCCAACCACGTCGCCGCGCCGGGATAGCCCCCGACGTTCGGTGGGCTGCCGGGCAACTGCCCCATGCTACGAAGCGGGTCGACCAACTCGGCGGTCGACACGCGGGCACCGGTTGCCTTGATCGCCTGGAGCAGCCACGGGAGTGGCGCGAGAACGATTGGCGTCGCAGCCCCACCGACACCAGCGCCGAGAGTCGCCCGGGTGAGTGCGGAGATGTCCAGATCGGCGTTGGCAAACGTTGCCGCCAACGCGAGGACCGTTGCGTCGTCGATGTCGCCGAGGAGGTACCGGCCGAGCTTCGACGCGAGGAAGACCGGACATGCCGGACTGCTCGTCGCTGCGNCGATGGTGGTGTCAGCGTCGTGCACGCCGTCGACACCGAGCAGGGTCTGCGGCGTGTCGTCATGGCGGGCAGGCACGAAGCGCACCTTCCAACCGTCGCGGCGACGGACAACCCAGCCGGTGAGCGCGGCAGCCGCGGCCTTGACATCGGCCTCGGTGAAGTTGCCGACACCGACCGTGTACAGCTCCAGCAGTTCCCGGCCGAAGTTCTCGTTCGGAGCTGTTCCNTTGCTGNTCGCACCATCAAGNAAGACGAGCATTGCGGCATCGGTGGTGANCTGACGGATNAGNGNCCGGACATCGCCCCGNCCGAGCGACCANCAGAGNTCGAGGTGNGCGAGCATCGCCGGNAGATGCCGTACGACCTGCATCGACACGGCAAAGTGGTCGTGCCAGAACCACGCGAGCTGATGGTCGAGCGGTCGCTCCGTGCTGAGCAGGCGTCCCATCCAGCGCTCAAACGCCTCCATGTCCTGTTGCCGTCTCGCCTTCCGGTCCGACCGGTCGTACACGAAGTTCCAATCAGCCCACGCCGAGGCCTCTTCTGTGAGGCCGGCCGACGACGGATCGACGAGTCGGTCGATCGTCGCGGCAACACCGAGCGACTCGAGCACATCGAGTTCGCCGGGCGCAAGACCCCACGTTGCCCGGCGAGCCAGGAAGGCGACCTGTTCTCGAGTCGAGTTGAACTGCATCACACCCTGACCATCGGCCGAGAATGTGAGGAATGTATGACGAAGCGTTCAGCAGTCGGTCAAGGCTCAGAGCCGATCGAGTGCCCGACCGAGATCGTCGAGAATGTCCTGGGTCGACTCGATCCCGACGCTGAGCCGGACCAGATCGGCTGGCACCTCGAGTTCGGACCCGGCGGCGGACGCGTGGGTCATCACGCCGGGATGCTCGATCAGGGACTCGACCGCACCGAGCGATTCGGCGAGTGAGAACACCTGCGTCGTGGTGGTGAGTCGCATTGCGGCATCGGCGCCGCCGGCCACTCGGAACGACACCATGCCACCGAAGTCCTTCATCTGCCGGGCGGCGGCGTCGTGCCCGGGGTGGTCGGACAGGCCCGGGTAGAGCACATGGGTGACCTTGTCGTGGCCCTGCAGGAGCTCGACGACGGCACGGGCGTTCTCGCAGTGGCGGTCCATCCGCACGGCGAGCGTCTTGAGGCCCCGCAGCGTGAGGTAGTTGTCGAAGGGTGATCCCACGGCGCCGATGGCGTTCTGCAGGTAGGCCAGTCGATCGGACAGCTCGGTGTCGTTGGTGGCGAGGAAACCGCCGACCACGTCGGAGTGACCGCCGCAGTACTTGGTGGTCGAGTGCACGACGACGTCGGCGCCGTGGCTCAGCGGCTGCTGGAGGTACGGGGTGGCGAACGTGTTGTCGACGACGAGACGGGCGTCGCCTTCGTGCACGATCTCGGCGATCGCTGCGATGTCGACGACGGTCAACAGTGGGTTGGTCGGCGTCTCGGCCCACACGATCTTGGTCTCGGGCCGCATGGCGGCCCGCAGTGCATCGGGGTCGGTGAGATCCGTGGCGGTCCACGCGAAACCCATCGGGGCGAGCACGGCCGAGATGAGTCGGAACGTGCCGCCGTAGGCATCGTTGCCGAGCACGATGTGGTCGCCCGGCGACAGCGTGCGCAGCAGTGTGTCCTCGGCCGACATGCCCGAGGCGAAGGCCAGGCCGTGGGCGGCACCCTCCAGCGACGCAAGGCACTCCTGAAGCGCCTGGCGGGTCGGGTTGTTGGTTCGCGAGTACTCATAGCCCCGGTGGACCCCGGGCTCTTCTTGCACGAAGGTCGTGGCGAGCGAGATCGGTGTCACGACCGCGCCGCTGGTGGGGTCGTGACGCTGACCGGCCCGGATCGCACGAGTCTCGAAGCCGAACATCTCGGCATCGGCGAAAAGGTCATCGGCCATCGTTCAGGCTCCCTGGGCATCGGAGAGGAAGTTGAGGACATCGGTCGAGGAGACGACCGCACGGGGGCGGCCGCCATCGAGCACGAGCATTGCAGAGCACGACTCGAGCATCTCGACCGCAAGGGCGACGGGTTGGCCGGCACCGATGGTGGGCAACGGTGCCGCCATGACGTCCTCGACGGTCTTGTCGAGGACGGCGTCGGTCTCGAAGGCGAGTTCCATCAGGCGCAGTTCGGAAACCGAGCCGGCGATCTCGGCGGCGGCGAGCGGCATCTCGCCCTTGCCGACCGGCAACTGCGACACGCCGTTGTCACGCATGATCGCGACCGCTTCGCTGACCTTCTGGTGGGGCTGCACGTAGAGCAGTTCGGGAACGTCGGTGTTTCGTCGATCGATGATGTCGGAGACGACCGGGCCGTCGGCTCGCAGGAAGCCGAAGCCGCCCATCCAGTCGTCGTTGAAGACCTTGGAGAGATAGCCACGGCCGGAGTCGGGCGTGAGCACGACGATGAGATCGTCGGGGGTGCATTCGTCGGCGACCTGCAACGCTGCAGCGACCGCCGTGCCGCACGAACCACCGATCAACAAGCCCTCCTCCTGGCTGACTCGGCGAGCCATCGCGAAGGAGTCGGCGTCGCTGATCGGAATGACCCGATCGATCAGGTCTGGGTGATAGGTCGTCGGCCAGAAGTCCTCCCCGACGCCCTCGACCAAGTACGGGCGGCCCGAACCGCCGGAGTACACCGAACCCTCGGGATCGGCGCAGATCACCTGGATCGCCGGATTCTGCTCCTTCAGATAGCGACTGACACCTGAGAGGGTGCCGCCGGTGCCGCCGCCGGCGACGAAGTGGGTGACGGTACCGTCGGTCTGTCGCCAGATTTCCGGACCGGTCGACTCGTAATGGGCAAGCGGGTTGGTCGGATTGAAGTACTGATTCGGNCGGTACGCCCCGGGGATTTCGTTCACGAGTCGCTCGGCGGTGGAGTAGTACGACTGCGGATCTTCGGGAGCGACGGCGACCGGGCAGACCACGACCTCGGCGCCGTAGGCCCGCAGCAGGTCGACCTTCTCGG
>FUFK010073491.1_pt1 | contig 32368 bp, 32 predicted proteins | sample 1021851 | NCBI WGS metagenome assembly FUFK01 (sample SAMEA51879418, study PRJEB19060) | metagenome | reverse complement strand
TTCATGTCCATTGCTTTTAATAGATAATATTCTGCTTCTTCAAAACGCTTTTCGTTACATAAAGCCCAGCCATAGTCATTATTTGATCCATCGTGGCTTGGGTTCAGGTCCAATGCCTGTCTGGCATATTTNAATCGCTGTGGGTAATCTTTTTTAAGATTAAAAGATCTACTATACATAGCGACTGCTTCAGGATTATTGGGGTCGATAGAATAAGCCTTGAAAGACAGATCATGAAATAAAACCTCGTTTTCTGTGCGTTGATGTTGATGCACAGACGCAAATAAATTGCCATAAATGCGTCGAGCTTTAAGTACGTAAGCGTCGCACAAATCTGGATCCATATCTATTGCTCTATCACAAAGTTCGAAAAATGCCTTGTTTGCAGCTTCATCTGGGTCGTCACCAGCCCATGTCTGGTTATATATAGCCAGCGCCTTCAAGTAACTGTCCCAAGCAGACAAAGATGAAGGCGATTTGTTTCGTATGCGTTCGTGCTCTTTTCCTTTAAGAGCTGGAAAAATTAATGCTGCAACCTCCTGTGACACCTCGTCTTGCACCTCAAAAATATCATCCAATGAGCGATCCCAGCGTTTAGACCAAACTTGTTGATCATCTTTTGAGTCTACTAAGCTTGCTGAAATTCTTATCTTATTGCCACCTTTGCGTACGCTTCCCTCAACGATATAATCCGCTCCCAATCGCTGACCCAGCTCTGAGGGTTTTATCTCTTGTCCTTTGAAGCTAAAGGTAGAGTTTCTAGCGATAACTGGAAAAGATTTCCAAGAAGAGAGATTAGCAATTATATCTTCTGTAACCCCATCAACAAAGTATTCTTGTTCTTCATCATAAGTCATATTTTTGAACGGCATTACAGCAATTGTTGGTGGCTTGCTTTCAGTTGTTTCGCTTGATCCAATTGAAGAACCTAATGCCCGCTTTTCTAAACCTTCTATTATCACGTCATAAGCGTGTAATTCAGTATTTTTTATTTTCTGAGTACCGAGGTCATTAAATTTAAATTCTACTTTTTTATTTACAAAATCATATATTGCTTTTGATAACGACACACCCCCTGGTTGGCTTAATACTTCTAGCCGTGCGGCATTATTTACCCCCTCACCATAAAGGTTGGTCCCCTCTACAATAACATCACCTATATTAAGACCAATACGAAACTGCATCTGTAAATCTTCTGATACGGAAAGATTGCGTTTATTAATCATTTTCTGAAATTCAGTAGCACAAACTAATGCAGTTACTGCACTCGGAAATTCGGCAAGAACTGAATCTCCTGCTGTATTAAAAATACGAGCATCATATTTCTTGAAAAGTTGGTCCATGATATCACGACAGGCCCGAAGACTTCTAAGTGTAGAATTCTCATTTCTTTCCATGAGCGTGCTAAAACTGACAACGTCTGTCACAAATATCACTGCGATTTTGCGAATAATCCGATCTTCAGTCATCTAAGCTCTCCTNAGATTCAATTAATACTTGGACAGAGGTATTTAAACTCTGAAAAGGCAAAAAGTATATAACATGGAAGTATCTCCAGAATACAAGCGAATAGACCATGCAAATATACAGCACATGGCCTATCTANAAACTATCCTCAAACAAGTTGGTTCTAAAGGATATATAATTAGACCTAATGCTAAGAAGTTTGATTTTTTAGCACTTTTTGAACTGATGGGGTTTCGTTAACCTGATTAAATATTTTCTCAAGATTTGGTCTTTTGGCTAGTTCATCAGTTTTATTGTCATCCCAGTTCATTAAAACATAAAAGTAGAAGTCTGCAATTCCACAAGTTTTTCCTGATAAAAAACCATCAACGTGTTTCTCCAAGATATCGTAACAAGCCTTCCTATCTAACTCAGCTTTTTCTTTGATATCAATTTCTGAAGAGCCATATCGATCAGGAAAGAAAAAACGGTTGTTGGCATTTCCTAATGCTGTAGAAAGGAAAGAAAGCCATTGAAAACATGTGGCTCTATCTGGGTTGCCAATAGGGGCGATTAAATCGGTATGATGTGTTTCTAACAGAAAATTAATAATTGCAGGTCCTTCAAAAATAGATTGCCCACTTGGAGTAATTAGAACAGGCACTAATCCTCTAGGCGAAATCATTTTAAACTCTTCGGAGTTTCTTTCCTCTGGAGTTGCAAAAATAATGTCATATTTTATACCAGCCTCTTCCATTAATAATTCAATAGCCATAGAGCCTAAATAAGGTATGCCATAAAGTTTGTAAGAAGTTGTACTATTATGCCTATAATATTAGCTTACATTAAGTGGCGAGCAAAGCAATAAGAATAGAAACTAATGTAAAAGCGATTGTTTACTGCAAAAATCTTATTCAACCAAATAGAGGAACCATTGGTTTTTAAAATAAACTATATGTGTAAGATAGGTTTTCCCAGTTATGTGTGTATTTTGGCTTGGCTTTGTGATTATCTATCTTGATTTTTGTCAGAAATCTAAATTAACGGNTTCTGGCAAAGCTGTATTATAACTATCCGCTGTCGGCATGGGTGATCCATGCTACCCCTATCTGTCGTGGACACATTTGGTACACATTTGACCTTAAATGGNACACATCGTGGATTGACAGGCAGTAAAAGCTGTGTGATTCTGACATTAAGGAATTGACGTAAGTTACTGATAAAAAGCGACTAAAAGATAAAGCGTTGAGGTCGCTGTTCTGTAAAAAGAGTGGAAGTTCGAGTCTTCTCGACCGCACCAAATAATAAAAATAATTTATTAAAAACAGTTACTTGATAAGTAAGGGTGCATATTGTCCACCTTTCTATCCACCTTTTTGTTGACGCTTAAGCCAAATTATGGAACGTGCGCGCGCCCGTGCGCGGCTTGTCTCTTATGTGTGTGAGCAAGGGTAAAACTGACGATTGAGCACTTCCGCCCCACGAATCTTTTGACCGCTGAAAGGTAAAAAGATACTATGTTCATACCCTAAGCAATACAATATTTGATAAATCGATTTGTTATTTTAATAAGATTACGAATATAGTATCATCGATAGGATAATTTGTACTAGTTTCGTTTGGTAAATTTTTGCGACATTTGTAGCATTGGGCCAATACTGGTCTGTTCTAAGGGAGAAAATAATGAAAACAATTCGTACATCTGCATTGGCAGCGACAGCCGCGCTTGGGCTGGCTATTTCTGCAAATGCAACTGAACTAACAATTGCGATCGTGAACAACGGTCATATGATCAACATGCAAAAGGTCGCTGAGGCGTATACTGCTGAGACAGGCGTTTCTTTGAATTGGGTCGCTCTAGAAGAAGGTGTTCTTCGTGAGCAAGTAACTTCTGATACGGCAACGGGTGGTGGCCAGTACGATATAATCAACATAGGTATGCAAGAAGCCCCAATCTGGGGTGCTGCAGGATGGATTGAACCATTGAACTTTGGCTCAAGCTACGACATGGATGACATTCTACCCGCGATCCGTGCAGGTTTGTCGCACGAAGGAACTATGTATGCCGCACCGTTCTATGGTGAATCATCCATGGTTATGTACCGTAAAGACCTAACTGACGCTGCAGGTGTAACAATTCGTGACAACGATTCATGGGCAAACATCAAAGGTGCTGCAGCAGCGATGCATGACCCAGACAACGGTGTTTACGGTGCGTGTTTGCGCGGTAAGCCGGGTTGGGGTGATAACATGGCGTTCATCACAACTGTTGTGAACTCATTCGGTGGAGCATGGTTTGATGCAGATATGCGTCCGACAATTGACACGGCTGCTTGGGAAGAAGCGATAAATTTTTATGTTGATCTATTGGGTAACTATGGACCTCCCGGTTCCGAAGGTAACTCGTTCAATGAAATCCTTGCGCTCTATAATGAAGGCAAATGTGGCATGTGGATTGATGCAACAATTGCTGCATCATTCCTAACAGTCGACGGCGTTGCATATGCACAATCACCCAATGCTGGTAACCCAGTTGGTGCAAATTGGTTGTGGGCGTGGGCGATGGCGGTTCCAGCGGGGTCACCAAACGCAGACGCGGCAAAAGCATTTATCGAATGGGCCACATCAAAAGACTACGTCCAGGCAGTTGGCAATCATCCAGACTTTGGTTGGGGTTCTGTACCAACAGGTCAACGTGCATCGACATATGCATTGCCAGAATTCCAAGCGGTTGCAGGTTTTGCAGCAGCTGAGATGGCAGCGATTGAATCAGCAGCGCCAGCAGCAACTGACTTAAAACCATACGTTGGTGTCCAGTTTGCGGCGATTCCAGAATTCCCAGAAGTCGGCATTGCAGTTGCACAGGAAATGGCGGCAGCATTGTCAGGTGCAAAATCTGTGAAAGATGCACTTGCTGCATCACAATCAGCGGCTGACGCAATCATGTCAGAAGCAGGTTACTACTAACCATTCTACCAAGAAACGGGAGGGCCGGATACGCTTGGCCCTTCCACAAATTCAGCCGCAAGAGCTGATGTTTCATAAAAGGTATTCTCCATTCTCATGTCTCAGCGCACCTTGCCACGCCTTATGCAGACCCCAGCTGTCCTACTTTTACTGGTGTGGATGCTAGTACCGCTTGGAATGACAATTTTCTTCTCATTCATTCGCTATGTTTTGAACAATCTGCGCAAGCCTGAATGGACGACACCCAGCATTGATAACTGGCGCGGTTTTGGAAATTACGAGTATGTTTTGTATAAATCCAAAGATTTTTGGTTTGCAGTTCAAAATAGTGTTTTCATCGTTGGCTCTATTATTGTGCTTACCGTTGCTCTAGGGCTCGCCATCGCGGTATTAATCAATCGGTCTTTCCCTGGTCGTGGCATGGTTAGGGTTCTTTTGATATCTCCATTTTTTGTGATGCCGGCCGTGAACGCGGTACTTTGGATCAACATGCTGCTTGACCCTGTTTTGGGTCTAAATGGTTTGATAGTGAATGGTTTGAACGGTGTAATCGATGGATTGCGCGATTTTCCACTACTTGGAAATTTCTTTTCCTTTTGGCCGGAGCTTCAGCCAATCTCATTTCGTGCAACGCAAACTTCTGCTTATGCCGTTATTGTTATGGTGACGTGGCAATGGACACCCTTCGCCATTCTGATCTTTATGACTTCATTACAATCTGAGGATCAACAGCAAAAAGAGGCCGCAATTTTAGATGGTGCAAGCGCATGGTCGCAGTTTGTGAACCTAACAATACCGCATCTAGCGCGCCCAATCGCTATTGTGATCATGATCCAAGCGATTTTTCATCTTTCACTTTATGCAGAAATTGAAATTGTGTCGCGTGGAAACGGCAATAAAAACCTACCCTATTTGATTGGAGAATTTGCCTCAAATAACATAGGTGCGGCGAGCGCAACAGGCATATTTGCGGTAATTTTGGCCAATATAGTGGCGATATTTTTGCTCCGCATTATTGGCAAAAGCTTGATGGATTAGGAAAAAAGATGGTTGCAGTTGTAAATAAATCCACATTCTCCAAAGTGTTCTGGCCTGTACTTGCTTGGACAGTGGCGATTGTGTTTTTTTTTCCGATTTTCTGGATGGTTCTGACCAGCTTTAAAACTGATGCAGATGCGGTAAAACCTGAACATTTAATAGTGTTCACGCCAACGCTAGAGAATTATTTGAACATGATCGAAAACTACGATTTTTGGAGATTTGCCAAGAATTCGGTAATTACATCCCTTTTTGCAACGACTTTTACACTTTTTGTCGGAGTACCTGCGGCTTATGCCATGGCATTTAATCCATCGCGGCATACCAAAGATATTCTTATTTGGATGCTTTCTACTAAAATGCTACCCGCGGCCGCAGTTTTATATCCGATGACCTTTTTAACCAAAAACATCTTAGGCTTATTCGATACGCATTTCTTAATCATTATTGTATTAAGTTTGATCAATTTGCCCATCGTCATCTGGATGTTGTTCACGTATTTTAAAGAAATTCCCAAAGAAATCATCGAAGCAGGAAAGATGGATGGTGTGTCTATTTGGGGCGAAATTAAAGATATTGTTCTGCCGCTTGCATGGGGCGGCCTTGCCTCGACTGCGCTTCTTTGCTTCATATTTTGTTGGAACGAGGCATATTGGACGGTCCGTTTGACCACTATAGATGCCGCAACACTTTCCAAATTGATTGAGGGCAATCGGGCGCCAGAGGGGTTATTTTTCGGCCGCCTTTCTGCGGTCTCGACCGCAGCAGTTGGACCGATTGTAGTACTTGGTTGGTTTTGTCAAAAACAATTAGTGCAAGGTCTCACATTTGGGGCAGTTAAATGAACCAAAAAAATTTAGTTTCAACAGATTTAAGTGGAAAAACCTGTTTAGTGACGGGTGCGTGTGGTGGTATAGGTCAGGCGACCGCTGAACATTTTGCGGCCCATGGCGCGCGCGTACTGGTGACCGATATCACAGACACCTTTCCCGGCGACTGCGCTCACGAATATCACAGAATTGATTTAACAAGCGAAGGTGGACTTAATGATTTGGCCAAGTGGGTTGCCGCTGAACGCCCCCAAGTGCTTTTCAATAATGCAGCGCTTTTTGATATGGGTTCCGTCTTGGATGCTGGCCTGGATCAGTTTGATCGCCTGTTCGACGTAAATGTGCGCGCTATGTATGCGGTGATGCAAATTGTTGCTAGGACGTTAACAGAGCATGATATGGCGGGCTCTATAATAAATTTGGCTAGTCAAGCTGGGCATCGAGGTGAGGCCTTAGTGGCACATTATTGTGCAACGAAAGCAGCCGTAATAAGTTACACTCAATCTGCAGCATTGGCCCTTGCTCCATACAAGATTCGTGTGAACGCGATTTCACCAGGTGTAATTGATACGCCAATGTGGGAAACGGTCGATGGCCTATTTGCAAAATTTGAAGGAAAGGAAATTGGTCAAAAGAAACTCGAAGTGGGTGAGGCTGTTCCGCTAGGTTACATGGGGCGCCCCTTTGAAGTTGCGCGTGTTGCTGTTTTTCTGGCTAGCGCTCAATCGCAATATATGACTGCACAAACTATCGGTGTCGATGGTGGAAGTGTTTTGAGGTAGTGCGATGTCCAATTTGACGCCAGAATTTGAATATGTCGATCGAGCTGTGGAATCTGTTCGGTATTTAGAACACGGTTGGCCTACAGACCTTTGTCGTTGGCACAGCCATGAAGAATATGAATTGCACTTAATGGTAGCGACCCAAGGTAAAGCCTTTGTTGGAGATTACATAGGCGAGTTTCGTCCTGGGTCACTATTCTTATGTGGGCCTAATTTGCCACATAACTGGGTGACCGACGAAATATGCGCGTCCAAACCCGTAGATGTCCGTGATATGTTATTTCAATTCAATCAAGACAGTATTGATAACTTAAAACATGGTTTTCCAGAATTTCGTGAACTAGATCAATTGTTGGAACGTTCGAAAGGCGGCATTGAATTTGTAAATTTTGACTTGGCATTTGCAAAAAAATCACTCATCGAAATAAGAAATGCTCATGGTGCAGCACGAGTTCTTAAAGCGATGAGCTTTTTGTTACTTATCAAGGATCATCCAAACCAAAAACGTTTGTCTGTCACAAATGTGAATTACCCAAATTTCAATAATAGTACATCTGGCATCGCTAAGGTCATAGATTTCATTACTGAAAACTTTGCTGAAAATATTTCATTGAGCAAGGCTTCTGATATGGCTGCGATGAGTAAAACGGCTTTTGCGCGTAATTTCCAAAAGTTTACAGGAAGTAAATTTAGCGAATTTGTGATCCGCGTTCGAATAGGTCAAGCCTGCTCCATGCTGCAGGCTACAGATTTAACAGTCGCTACAATTTGTCATGAAGTTGGCTACAACAATCTCGCCAATTTCAATCGTCATTTTCTTAAAGTTAAAGAGATGACCCCATCAAATTATCGCGATTTCGTGCGACGCGAATTGCTAGCAGGTATGGCGGCAAAACGATGACATCTCCAATGCTATATAAAACGAACTATGACCTAGCAAATTGTAAAACTGGGATAGTCCATCTTGGCTATGGTGCGTTTCATCGTGCGCACCAATCAGTTTATATTGATGACTATATGGAAAAAACAGGTGATCTTAATTGGGCGATTACTGCGATTAATTTGCGCTCATCCGATTCTGGTACTTTTGCTAAAGCAGCAGGTGCTAAATCAAATTACGTTTTAAAGGAGATCGATACCAATGGAACGCTAACTTATCGTTTGGTTAGATCACATGCCGAGTATATCGATGCGACGACTTCGCGTGCGCGGGCAATTGAGAAAATTTGTGAAGAGCAAGTGAAAGTTATCTCTGCTACGGTTACGGAAAGTGGATATTATTTTAAAAATGACTGGTCGCTCAATCTGAGCGCAGGACCTATTGCGGCGGGCCTGAGAGGCGAACAAGTCGAAACAATTTATGATTTTCTTGCTGCCGCGTTACAAGCACGTTCCTTGTCGGATGCCGGGCCGGTTTCAGTATTATGTTGTGATAATATTCGCGATAATGGTCATGTTCTAAAGAACGCGTTGATTGCGTATTTGGCTGCGCAGAGAAATGATCGCCTTGTTTCCTGGATACAGGAAAATGTAACCTTCCCTTGTTCGATGGTTGATAGAATTACGCCACGCACGACAGAAGCGTTAGAAACAGAAATCGAGACATATTGGGGTCATGACGCCCAATCACCGGTGCATGCAGAAGCATTTATCCAATGGGTTTTGGAAGATCGTTTTGCCTCTGATTTCCCTGATTTGTCACAGGTCGGCGTTGAGATCGTCGCAGATGTTGTTCCATATGAAGAAACCAAAATCCGAATATTGAATGGTGGGCATACGGGACTTGCTTATCTTGGTGCTTTGGCAGGTCACGAAACATTTGATCAAGCCATGCAAGATCAAGAAATTCGTGCACATTTTGATGCATGGGAGCGTGATGAGGTCCTCATTGGCCTTGATAAAAATATCCCTTTCGATACTGTTGCCTATCTTGGGGAGATCTCACGCAGATTTGAAAACGCTGGGATCGCCGACGGTTTGGAACGCATTTGCATGGACGGTTACTCCAAAATGTCGATTTATATTCGACCAACTCTGTCGGCATGTTTGAAATTAGGCGTGTTGCCAAAAGCGGGATTTGATTGCATTGCATCTTGGGTTGTCTACANACGGTGCGTACAAGAAGGTCTCTGCAAAGTACCTTACCACGAACCACTATGGGACCGTGTTGCACCGCTTTTGGCCGAGGGAAATGAAACGCGATTGGCGAATGAACACGAACTTTGGGGCGACCTTCCAAAACGATACAATGAATTTGTGCCTGCACTTGTTGCAGCAATTGAAGAGATGGATAAGAAATGGCGGGCTTAATTCTACGAAACGTTGCAAAATCCTATGAAGCAACAAAAGTAATTGAAAGCATTGATTTGGAAATTAAAGATGGAGAATTTGTTGTATTTGTGGGGCCTTCAGGTTGTGGAAAATCAACGCTATTACGCATGATTGCGGGCCTAGAGGAAATCAGCAGCGGTACAATCACAATTGGCGATCAAATAGTGAATGAAGTTGCACCCGCTAAGCGTGGTGTTTCAATGGTTTTTCAAACATATGCCCTTTATCCCCATATGACNGTNTATANGAATATGGCGTTTGGACTNAAACAGGCAAAAACCCCAAAAGATGAAATCGATCAGCGTGTACGTAACGCCGCAGAGATTTTGGAGATTTCCAGCCTTTTAGATCGAACGCCCAAGGCCCTGTCCGGTGGTCAAAGACAACGCGTTGCGATTGGTCGTGCGATTGTTCGCGAACCAGAAGTCTTTTTATTTGATGAACCGCTTTCGAATTTGGATGCTGCACTCCGTGTTCAAACGCGCATTGAAATCGCTCGTTTGCATGAGCGGCTAGGCACGACTATGATCTATGTCACGCATGATCAGGTCGAGGCGATGACCTTAGCAGATAAAATCGTGGTCTTGCGGGATGGTAACATTGAACAAATTGGCTCACCAATCGAATTATATCGTAATCCTTCTAATATGTTTGTGGCACAATTTATTGGAAGCCCGAAAATGAATTTTTTTGATTCAGATGACTTGACGGATGCTGGCCGCGCATTGATTAATTCAAGAGCAGATATTCTGGGGATCCGGCCTGAACATTTTATTGTTGTTCCGACAGGTTCAGGTGTTATTCAAGGAAAACCAAATTTAGTTGAACCCCTGGGCGAGTACGCTCTTGTGCATTGTGAAACTGTTCGAGGCAGTCCGTTCATCGTCAAAACGACTGACCCAGAAAATATAAAAAAAGGGTCTGTAATGAGTTTTGATGTCGACCCTGCGGTTACCCATCGTTTCGATCAGTTATCACAAGGCAGAATTGTTTAACTCGGCCTAAACCTTTTATTTTCAGCCTAACGCTTGGCGACATTACAACACCCTATAAAGGGTGTGTTTGTCGTGTCGCCTATATAAGCAGTGCGTGCCGACCGCACCAAAAAAGTAAGTGTTTAAAAAATGATTGATAAAAATAGCCATAATCGAAGTTATGAACTTTTTTAAAATATTTTTTACTTATATTCTACTTTCTTAAGAAATTAGAGGATTAATATCCAAAAACTAGCTGAAAATACTGTCGCTATCGTCCCGAGAAGTATTGAACTGGCTACGACCCTTTGAGCTTTTTTGTACATGCTAGAAAAGAGAAAAGCATTTATTCCTGGTGCCATAGCCGCAGTTATAACTGCCGACCTCAATTGCTCTAAATTAAGTAACAAATTCATGCCTACAAAATATACGATTGCCGGATGGAGAATGATCGATACAAAAATAATGAAGCATATCGTCAAACCATCCCCTTCAGGGCGATATTGATATAAGGTACCTCCGAGCGCGAAAAGAGCCGTTGGAAGTGCCGCATCTTTAATAATACTCAGTCCATTCCAAATTGAGGATGGTATCGGTGCTCCAAAATAATTAACCAAAAGACCTATAAGTATCGCAAATATTAGGGGATTTTTGAATGCTAGGTTGAAAACTTGGTGTGATAAAATTTTTAAGTCAAACTTCTCACTACTGCTATGGAACAATTCCATCGATATGATGCCAACTAAATAACAAAAAGGGGCATGAAATGCTATTATTGCATAGTTTGAACCCAAGGATGCAGGTCCATAAGCGTTCTCTGTAATAGGCAAACCAAGCAATATTGAGTTGGAAAACAGACAGGTAAACCCAATACAAATTGCTTCTTCCCTGGTACGTTTGAAGTAGAAGTAAGCGGCGATAAATCCAATTATGAAGCAAAACAGGGCACCAAAGTAAAAAGAAAAAAGAAGTCTTAGACTAAAATTTTCGCTAATTTCAATTTTCGCAATTGCATAAAATAACAGGCAGGGAATAGCAAAATTTTGGGCAAAGCGTGTTAAGCTATTTATATTTTCTGTGCTTAACCAATGCCGCCAAACAGAAATGTATCCAATTCCGATTACTAGGAAAACAGGCAAAATAACATTTAGTAAAACTTCCATGCCTTAGTTCGAAAACGCAAAATCTAGGACCATTCCATCGAAGGCTGGTTCAACATTTTTTGGTGTTTCGTTCATCACGGTTTCATAATCTAAATCTACGTGCATATTTGTTAAAATAGCTTTTTCTATTCCTGATTTTTTTATCCAGCTTAAGCTATTTTCTAAATGCGAGTGCGATGGATGTGGGGTCCTTCTAAGAGCATCTAAAACCCAACANCTCGCCTTTGCCACCTCATTCCACGCATCTGTGGACATTTCTGAAACATCTGGAAGATATACTAGTGGTCCTATTCTAAAGCCTAGAGCGCTGATATTACCGTGTTTGACTTCAAACGGGATAAACGTTAACGGTCCTCCATTTCCCTCAATGGAGGTAATACCTTTTATAGTATTCAAATTTAAAATCGGAGGGTAAGGGGAGGCCTCAGGCTGAACAAAAGCATATTTAAAACGCTCTATCAGATCGTTTTGTGTAGACTGATCCGCCCAAACATTTATTCGCTTTCGCATATTAAAGAATATCATTCTAAGATCATCCAAGCCATGTACGTGATCTGCGTGGGAGTGAGTATATACAACACCATCTAGTGAACCCACTCCTGCGTCTAATAGCTGATTTCTCATATCTGGAGAAGTATCAATTAAAATCCTCGTTGTACCAGTTTTGTTTAGTCGTTCGACTAAAAGAGAGCATCTCTGCCTATTATTCTTTGGATTTTTGGGGTCACAGTCACCCCAATTATCACCGATACGCGGCACGCCACCCGATGATCCACAGCCCAGTATAGTAAAGCGAAGCCTATCCATTAGGGCTTGCCATCAGTAAGGGTTTTGTTGAATAGGGTCGTAAAGTTACTTTCCGTCTGTAAAGCGAATTCTTCATAACTAATTTCAAATATTTCTGCGCCAATTCGTGCAGTGTGAATAACGTAAGCGGGCTCGTTTCTTTTGCCTCTGTAGGGTGGGGGAGCGAGGTAAGGACTATCTGTCTCTACCAAAATTCTGTCTAAAGGTACCAGTGAAAAAATTTTACGTAACTCGGTACTTTTCGGAAATGCAGCAATTCCTGACATGGAAAGATAAAACCCAAGCTCGATAGATTTAATTGCAAGTTCTTTTGACGAAGAGAAGCAATGCATGACACAAGAGAATGGGGAGTTTTTGAACTCACTTTCTAAAATTTCCGCAATGTCCTTATCAGCATTTCTAGCATGAATTATGAGTGGTAGCTTAGTTTCTTGAGCTGCGTTTATATGAATTTCTAGNCTCTTCTTTTGGGCTTCTGCCGTCTCCGATGTGTAGTGATAATCTAGTCCTGTCTCTCCAATAGCAATGAATTTTGGATGTTTACTAAGACTNATCAATTCATTAAAATTTGCCATTGGTTCTGAAGAAACACTCATTGGGTGGTTTCCCGCGGCATAGTATACTGCTTTATAATCCTCTGAAATTTTTCGCACTAGCGGTTCGTTTTTTAGCCTTGTACAAATAGTAACCATTCTACACACTCCATTTTGGAGAGCGTTATTTATTATCTCAGAAAGATCGTCATTAAAATCTGGAAAATCTAAATGACAGTGGCTGTCAGTGATTTTTGGNTTATCACTCATTTATCATCCTATTTGGATCGATAGTATTATAACATTTTTCCAGATTGATAAATGTATCAATTATTAGGCTTTCAACATCAATATTCAAAAGATAGCCTTTATGCAACTTNGCAATGGCAATTTCAGCAGCTTCTGCCCATAAATGAGCACTACTAAGAGATGGGCATAAATATGTCATAATTTTTGCTTCATCGTTAGTCACACTCGGTGATATTGGGCTTCGCATTGCTCCCGTTTTGCACAAACGGGAAAAAAATTGTTGCATCATTTCTATAAAATTTTCAAACTCAGTAGCTTTGCCCTTGGCAAAATAGTCATGGCTCAACTGCATTGCCTTTTTTGTATTAAGATTGGGCAGAGAGGATGCCAAGTTTAAGATATCTCTATACAAATTAAGAGAGTTAGAATTTAGTAGTCGGCAGGCAACGCCTGCGGANCCATTAGATAAAATGGAAAGTGAAACTTCTTCTGCTGGGTCTATTTCCCGACCAGTAGTGGCAACGACTGCTCTCAGGTCATGTTGACTTAGGGCCGAGAATAATAATTTTTGGCACCTTGATTGCAAGGTGGGTAGCAAGAGATTTGGTTGGTGAGATATCAATAAGAATAAAGTACTTTTAGGCGGTTCCTCGAGTAATTTTAGCAGTGCGTTACATGAATTTGTGTTTAAATCATCTGCGGTATCAATTATGATTACTCTTCTACCTCCGTCAGCAATTGAAAGTGAGCAGTAAGATTGTAAATTACGAATATCATCGATAGAAATATTTTTGAAAAACGCTTTCCGTTTTTCATTATACCCCTTTCTAACAACATAAATTCTTTGTTCTGATCCTGAGATGATCCGGGTTAAGGTACCTCCATCTTGTGGTGCCAAAATAGAGTCAATATTTGAGCTATTAAGGTCTACTTTAATATCATCTGGCTTTTGATTTGTGGTTAATAAAAACTTTGCTATCATCCACGCAAAAGTAGCTTTTCCTACTCCCTTATCACCTGCTAATAGCCAACACTGCGGGAGCCTATCGCTAACGTAAGAATTTANGAAGTAAAGCTTTTGGGTACTGTGGCCAATTAACTTTTTCGCTAGTTTTGGGTGTGGGACGCCAACTATTTTATCGGAAAGAGGGTTATCTTCTTCATCAGTCATAAATCAACCAGTTTCATGAAGTAGCTTGCTTATAGTTTGTGAAACTTCCGCCTCGCTTCCATTCCCGTCTACCACCATAAAGCGTTTAGGAAATTCATTTGCTAAANTTAAAAAGCCTTCTCTGAGTTTAATTTGCATTTCCAATCCGAACTCCTCAAATCTGGCCTCGGTGTTTGACCGTTCAAGTGCTCTTGTAAGGCCTATGTTAGGGTCCAAATCTATTAAGAAGGTGATATCCGGTTGACGGGGTATCATGGCATCATCAAGCTGATCTACTAGGTCTCTTANATCACCACGCGTAACGCCTTGGTAAACCCTTGTTGAGTCTGAAAAACGATCACAAATAACAGTTGTTCCACTTTGAAGTGCAGGTAAAATGGTTCGTTCCAAATGATCACGCCTAGCAGCGGTGAATAGTAATATTTCAGTTTCTGCTGACCATCTATCTGGATTACCTGTAAGCAGCAAATTACGAATTTCTTCAGCCCCTTCGGAGCCACCAGGTTCTCTTGTGAGCAAAACTTTGTTTCCACAAGCGGTAAGTTCGGTACTTAGTATTTTTGCTTGAGTAGACTTTCCACATCCATCTATTCCCTCAAAGCTTATAAATTTACCACTCAAANTCAAAATGCGGCCTCGGGGTTTTGANTAATTGAACGAAGAACAAATTTAGCAGCGGAAAGAACTTTTTCCTTGAATCCGCCAGAACCTATATTTTCAGCTGCTATCAATGGAATTTCAAAAGTTGGTAAATTAGGTCTTGAAATAACTAAATTTCCAATAGTAGCACCCTTAGTTACTGGCGCCTTTATCGGGGTTGTGATCCGTGCTGTAAAATTGATGTCCTCGTTATCAAATACTGGAACTAAAATATTTAAATCATCGGCGAGCGCTAATCCGACCTGTGGAGTGTCACCATTCCAAACTGGCGCAAATCCAATTACATCATTGACTTTTCCATATTTTTTTTCTGTAAATTGCCTAAATNCCCAGTTTACTATTGCCTCGGCTTCATCGGCTCTTACACTTTGACTTCTCAATCCGGTAATGACAAAAATCACTCTTCTGTCTCCCTGCAAGGCAGATCCAACGAGCCCATATCCAGCCTCGCTAGTATGACCTGTCTTTAATCCATCTGCCCCAATCCCTAAACCCAAAAGAGGATTTCGGTTTCGTGTATTGGCAGCTGCTCTCCCATCAAATTCAAATATGTCTTCAGCNAACATTGAGTAATACTCTGGGAAATCAGTTATTATTCTATTCGCTAGTATGGCAAGATCTTTGACGCTCATTTTGTGTTCAGGGTGTGGCCATCCATTTGAGTTTGCAAATACAGAGTTAAACATTCCCATTTTTTTTGCTCGTCTGGTCATTAAATCAGCAAAGCCTTTTTCTGTACCATCAGGGGACAGAGCTTCAGCTAAAACAACGCAGGCATCATTACCGGACAAGACGATAATACCGCGAAGTAAGTCCTCTACAGTGACTCTATCACTATTATTCAAGAACATAGTTGATCCACGATATTTTACTGCTGCATCTGAAACAGGAAGTTTTTCGGTAAGTTCTAATCTTCCTTGGTTGATGTATTCAAAAACCATATAAAGTGTCATTAACTTTGACATTGATGCTGGAGGTAATGGTTGATTTGCATTTTTCTCTAGAAGTACTGTTCCGGTAGTTTGATCGAGAATAAAGGCCGCCTTTGCTGACGTTTCAAACGAAAGAGCCTTGCTCGTTGACAAAAAGATAAGTGATAACAAGATTGTGACTGAAAAATTAAAAACAGATAAAAATTTATTTTGATACAGCATAAGCATCACCAAAACCAACGGCTTTAACTTTTTGTAAAAGTGTGGACCTTTCATTAATGTCAACCGCAGGACCGACAATAACTCTCCAAAAAGTCTTATTTCGACTCGTTTGTTCTTTGACGGTTGGCTGAATATTAAGTTGGTTCATAACTTCGGCAGTGTTCCGAGCATTTTGCTCAATACTGAAAATACCAACCTGTATATAGGGTTTTCTTAACGCAATATTTTCACTTCCACTGTTTTGTACGGAGACAACTTTCATTTCTGCATCTTTAGCATCCGATTTATTTTTAATTGATTCCACCGTTTTGAGGGCTCTAAGGGCCGTCACAGTAATAATGCGGTTTTCGTTGGCTTCTACGCCTAAAGAAGCGGCAGCTTCTGATGATAAGAGCATCCTTTTTTCATTATTATCACCGCTTCTATTGAAAATTGCACCAATCACCGACTTACCACCATACTTGTCTTTTATTAAAACCCTAGTTGCCTGATCGACGTTTGGATGGGTTATCCAGACGCCGCCTAGNGAAGATTGACCATCCCANTACGCTAAACCCTCAGCATTAAAAATCTCGGGAGCCTCAACATCGTTTTCTTTAAATTCAATCCCAAGGGGTTTTGATAAAGTGCCAACCGTTTCATTATTTGCGGACTGGCATCCAACTAGTAAAAAACAACCTAAAGAGAACAGAACCAAAATTTTTGATGAGTACATTTTGATAACCCTAATAAAGTATTATGCGAAGGTTATAACCCTTTAGGTTCAAGGTGAAAAGGTGTTGCAGCGATGTATTAGTAAAGAACTTTATCTTTGTACTTTAAGAATCAAAAAATTTTCGATAATTGGACCGGTGACGGAGGAGTGGCAGAGTGGTTGAATGCACCGGTCTTGAAAACCGACGTGGGTTAACGCCCACCGTGGGTTCGAATCCCACCTCCTCCGCCATTTATCAAATTTGAAGACAGCTATTTTAACAAAATTTGAGTAGATTTCTGAGTAAGTAGNTATGTTATTTAATCTGGAAAAAAGTTTCTGAATAAATGTTCAATTCCGCAAAAATGTTCGAGACCGAACTTAAAAATCTAACTATTCCAAATAAAAATTTTCATGAACTTGCTTTGGAGCGTCAAAGTATTTTGACCAAACCTATAGGCTCTTTGGGGCGATTAGAGGAATTAGCTTGCTTTATGGCAACTTGGCAAGAGACTGAGCGTCCAAAATCGGATACAGCACAGGTTCTGGTTTTTGCTGGAAATCATGGTGCATGTGATCAGGGAATAAATCCATTTCCTCAAGAAATTACTCTACAAATGGTCGAAAATTTTAATAAAGGTGGCGCTGCCATAAATCAATTAGCTTTACAAAATGGTGCTGAATTGAATGTCATACTGTTGGCGGAAGGCAAGCAAACATCTGACTTTACTAAGGGGCCGGCTATGTCGGAAGAAGAATGCCTCAATGCCTTGAATGTTGGAGCAAATTCAGTTGATATAAACTCTGACATTATACTTGTTGGTGAAATGGGTATTGGAAATTCAACAATTTCTGCTGCTTTGTGTCTCGCTAGTTTTGGTGGACACTCAAAAGATTGGGTTGGTGCTGGTACTGGATCCGATTTAGAGGGAATAGAATTGAAACGAAAGGTCGTTGACCTGGCGCATTCTGTAAATGCAGCAAATTTAGGTTCCTCTTTTGAAATATTGTGTTCTTTGGGAGGGCGAGAGCAGGCCGCTATTTGTGGCGCACTGGTTGCTGCTAGGNAACATCGTATTCCNGTTCTGCTTGACGGATTTATAGCTTGTTCAGCAGTTGCACCACTCTCATCGCATNAAGGAATTTTTGANCATGTGCTCGTTGCCCACAAAAGCGCTGAGCTCGGGCATACCTTGTTGTTGAAACATATTGACAAAGTTCCAATACTTGATCTCGACATGCGTCTNGGCGAGGGTACTGGATCAGCAGTCGCATTAGCTGTTATAAAATCAGCTTTAGCATGTCATAATGGTATGGCAACATTTGCAGAAGCAGGTTTGACAGGTTGATAATTAGTGCTGGTCTATTTTAGCGGTATCANAATTTGGGAATAGTTATAAAGNTAGCCGTNTAATTCAACACGCATCATTCCAGGATCTTTTGGAGTATNAAGTTTAAAATCANCCAGTAGATAAAAGCTGCCGCCACTAACATTACTGCTATCGTTCCGAACAAGCTTTCAGGAAGTAGCGTTGTCATAAGCGACTCTTGATAATAAAAAAACCACTGGCCTTTGCCNGCAAATAGCAATTCATGAAGAATGTGGAANACGGTTCTGGGNCCGATCACCATTACTATGCCCGCACCTAAGATTATAGTTAAAATCATTGTTGAAAACGATAAGATAGTGCCAACCGGTTTCCAAAAGTAGCGGGATCGGCTTGCCTTATAATAAAAACAAAATCCGTAAAATATAACTAACAACGATATAAGAATTAGCACTAACTGTTCTGACGATACTACCAATTGACTTACATCTTTTAGGTGCGTGAGTTCGTCCTCCGTTAGGAATGTATCAATCTTTTCTCCGGACGTGCTAAAATATTCAATTTCTGCCAATCCATCACCTCTCGAATTAATGCTCGAAACAATTTCTGCAAAAATTCTATAGTGCTCTGTACTAGATGTTATCTCGAAGTTCGTTTTGTTTCGATTTTGAGGGGCGTATTTCTCAATCTGTTCATCAATGGCNTGNAANTCATANAGCCTATCGAAGAANAAATTTACTGTTGANAGAGATTTCCATGCTAGGAATAAGCANACAATAAATAACNTAATAGTAAGTACAGAATTAAAAGAATGCTTCGCCATTANAAATNTCCGTTGGNTCACTGCCTTNTCAATAGTTTAGGTTTTTTTATATATCAACTTTAAAAACTTNAAACTCTCTAATTTGAATNTATACAACNATTCCTTAAATCGAATCTTCNTAATACTTTNGGTCGACACTGATTCATTTTGCAAAATTTCTGTTAATGTTCGGGTTTTATGGCTTTAGTAACTTCAATTTGATCATCATTTAGTGCGCTGAAATATATAGCAATTTAAAGTATACCATTGTATTTGTTGACTTTTAATTCGTTAAGGCTCTTTTTAACGNATACNGANTGTTATTNAGGAGCNAGCNATGACAAAAGCCAACACCACATTCAANNTAGATATTAGAGANGTTGAATTAATCGAAAATGCACTGAATTCAGTNATAACGAAGCAGTCCTCAACAATTATNANCACGGCNGGAAACNANAACTCNGAACCCTCGTCCAATAATTGTCCTGTTAAGGTGAAAGGTCAAATAGACGAACTNCGCGACCTNCTAGGCAGACTGCACAACCAAAAAGTTTGGTACAGGCCAAAAGGCGAGGCAACTTATATTGGTGGTTGATATAAGATTTNAGTTAATCCTTCAAAAATAGCTTTCGGCTTCTGCGATACACAACTTTGTTTGTCTGCTCCAAAAGTTTGTTGAAAAGCTCATATATTTCTAACGGCATTTCGGTAACTTTTGGTTTTGGGTTTGTGTTAATATGAGCTTGAAGCATCTCCGAGGTAGCCACTAAAGTATCCTGTACCGACATTTCAGAATGCAAAATNAATTTCTTTTTGTCAGNATCCACAAGACTGGTTCTAATCACCAATTNTGAACCTTGTTTTACNTCATTCAAGTAAAATTTATGATCTTCTAGGACGTATATAGTGCATCCAGATTGGGTTCTGTACCNCTCATCAAANCCNACGCAGTCCTGAAAGTGGTCGACTGCGTAGCTAAACGCTAATCCATAATANGCGTCTTGCATGTGTTTATTGTAGTCGATCCATTCCGATTTAACAGGCAATTTAAAAACAAATTCGTTTAACATGTTGAGAAACGGTTTCTTTTCTAAAAATTACAGGTAAGATAATTGATAAATATTTAATCGTGATATGTATCGTAATGTACTTTTATCAATAAGATTTAATAAACGCATTGGTTTCTGGATCTAAAAAAAAAGTTTTGGTGGCTGGCGCTACCGGTTATATCGGTAAAGCCGTTGTAGCGGAATTACTTGATAGAGACTACATTGTATTCGCAATTGTCAGGAAAGAAAATCAGTTAGAATATTCGGATCAAAGAAATCTCAATGTTATTTCATTGGAAATTGGAAAAAATTCAGATTGGACTAAGCAACTTCCAAAAATTGATATTATAATTTCCTGTCTTGCGAGCAGGTCTGGATGTGAGCACGATGCAAATTTTGTGGATTATAGTTTAAATTCCGATCTGTTGTATTTTGCTCTAAAAATAGAACTTCAACATTTTATTCTTTTATCTGCAATTTGTATTCAAAAGCCCAAGCTTGCGTTTCAACGTGCAAAATTAAGATTTAACAGTAAACTAATGTCTTCTGGATTGAGATACTCGATAATATTACCCACCGCGTTTTTCAAATCATTGTCAGGTCAGGTAAATCGCATAAAAAATGGAAAGTCTTTTTTAGTATTTGGAAATGGTAAACGAACCAGTTCGCTTCCAATTTCAGAGATAGATTTAGCAAAATATATTGTTAATTGTATTGAATCTGAGGAAAGTTGGAACAAATCGCTTCCAGTAGGTGGGCCTGGACCGGCAGTGACTCCTTTGGATCAAGCAAAAATGCTTTTTGAGATATTTGATAAGCCAAAAAAAATAAAACATGTATCTCCACGCTTTTTCGACTTTGCAATANTTTTATTATTCCCGGTTTCTTTATTTTTGCAAAAAATAAAAGATAAAGTAGAGTTACTAAAAATTGGTAAATATTACGCTGAAGAATCTATGCTCTATTATGATGCTGAGGCAGATACTTACAGTGCAGAGTAAAACTCCTCAATTTGGTGAAAACCTTCTTTATGATTATTACTGTTCGTTACGTGATGAGCCCGAAAAAATACCTGATATGGGGTCACAAAAGCTATTTAGCTGAATGAAAAATTTTTCAAATATAGCATATATTGAAGGCGCCATTTTAATTTTGGGATTTATTCGAGCTTTTTTTGTTCAAGTTAAATAGCTTGCCCTTTTGAAAGTCTTCGGCTATTTCACAGATAGTTTACTAATATCGATCGCTGATCCTAAACGACAGTCTCTCGAATTTGGAAGACTAGGTCAACACGGGGATAACCCTAAACATGGAGAAAGATTGATGGCTACAGGTACAGTAAAATGGTTCAACGGAACTAAAGGTTATGGTTTCATTGCTCCCGATGAGGGCGACGCTGATATTTTTGTTCATATTTCACAAGTGCAACAGTCAGGTCTTAATGAACTTCAAGATAATCAAAAGGTATCTTTTGATATTGAGGAAGGCCGTAACGGCAAAAACCAAGCTACAAACATAAAATTAGCTGGATCCTAGGTATACTACTGAAAAGAATGTTTTTCGAATTAGTTTGAAAGACTAACAAGTGGGTTCTAGACTGGTTTACATTTGTATGTTTTTCTCCTCTCGGGCAGAATCGCCCTTTATGTCAATTGGGAGGAATTTTTATGACATTGAAATTTAGTCGAAGAGCTATGGTTGCCGCTGCTGCGGCATTGTCTTTTGCAAGTCCAGTATTTGCCGGAGGACATCAAGTAGTTGATAGTATACATTTTTTAATTCCGGGGGGAGCTGGTGGTGGCTGGGACGGTACAGCTAGGGGTACTGGAGAGGCACTCACAAATGCTGGTTTAGTTGGCTCGGCGTCATTTGAAAATATGTCTGGTGGCGGCGGCGGTAAAGCCATCGGCTATCTTATAGAGAATGCAGAGTCGAACCATGGCACACTAATGGTTAATTCGACTCCAATCGTCATAAGATCACTAACAGGTGTTTTCCCTCATAATTTCAGAGATCTTACTCTAGTGGCTGGAACTATTGGTGACTACGCTGCGCTGGTAGTTGGTAAAGATAGCCCATTGAATTCAATGGGAGATTTGATGGGTGCATATCGTGCGGATCCTAGTGGAACGGCAATCGGTGGGGGATCTGTCCCTGGAGGTATGGATCATCTCGTGGCCGCTATGGTTATGCAGGCAGCTGGGGAAGACCCAACAGCAGTCAAGTATATTCCTTACGACGCGGGTGGAGACGCTATGGCCGCTTTGCTTTCTGGTGAAATAAATGCACTTTCAACAGGATTTTCCGAGGCTGTAGCTCTGGCACAAGCTGGTGAGGTAAAAATTCTTGGTGTCACATCTGACGCCAGGGTGCCAGCATATGATGGTGCTCCTACAATGAAAGAACAGGGAATAGATACATCCTTCGTTAATTGGCGTGGTTTCTTTGCCGCTCCTGGTTTGCCTTCAGATACTTTGGCTGCATATCAAGATGCACTTACCAAAATGTACGAAACTCCTGAGTGGGAAGCTGTAAGATCACGTAATGGTTGGGTCAATATCCACAACAATGGTGATGATTTTCGAGTATTTTTGGAAAATCAAGAAAAAGTCATTGGTGATTTAATGCGCCAATTGGGTTTTCTTTAAATAAATNAGAAATCGGCTTANTTTTCTNTAAGCCGATTTTCNATTNNGGTATTACTACANCATGTCGTTGGATCGTTGGATTGCATTAGTTATATTAAGTATATCTCTGGTGTATTCATATGCTGCATTTTTTACTATGGACCAGCTATTGCCTCCGTTTATGCAACGAAATCCTATTTGGCCATCGACATTTCCTAAGATTTTAGGCGTATTATCAATTTTGGTATCAGCCATTATTGTTCTTGGGTTTGAAAAAAATAAAAATAGTAAAGATGGGACGGAGATCGACTACAGACGCCTTTTTGATTACAATCTTGGTCAAGCGGTATTTCTAATCATAATGATGGCTGCTTACGCTCTTTCTCTTCGCCCGTTAGGCTTTTTTATCTCAACGATTACGTTTCTTACGGTTTCTGGTTACGCTCTAGGTGAACGCAAAATTTTTCGTCTGTTTTTTATCATTGCCATAGCGTCGTTTATTATCTGGTACTTNGTNGAGCAAGTATTGGGTATATATTTGCGGCCGCTTCCATCGATATTTTAGAGAGGCAACATGCTTGAAGGTCTATTGATTGGTCTAGAAACTGCATTTTCTCTGAAAAATTTATTCATGGTTATTGGTGGGTGTATCATCGGAACGTTTATAGGGATGCTGCCGGGTCTTGGTCCTATGTCCATAATCGCTATAATGATACCGATCGCCATAACTTTAGGAGATCCATCCGCAGCCTTGATACTGCTTGCAGGCGTTTATTATGGGGCAATCTTTGGGGGCTCTACCTCTTCTATTCTTTTAAATGCACCAGGCGTGGCTGGTACTGTCGCGACAAGCTTTGACGGCTACCCGATGGCCAGAGCAGGGAAAGCGGGCAAAGCACTAACAATAGCGGCAATTTCATCCTTCGCTGGTGGGACTATTGGTGCAATATTACTTATGATATTTGCGCCAGCTTTGTCCTCAGTGGCNTTGTTGTTCCATTCAGCAGAGTATTTTGCTTTAATGATTGTTGGATTGAGTGCGATAGCTGCCTTCGCGGGAAGCGGTCAAGTAGCTAAGGCAATCTTAATGACANTACTGGGTTTGATGATGGCCACAGTAGGTGAGGGGGCATTATTTAACATGCCTCGATTTACTATGGGGCTAATGGATTTGCAGTCTGGTTTTAGTTTCATAACTCTAGCAATGGCAATTTTTGCCCTTCCAGAAGCAATTTTTTTAGTTTTAAACCCAGCAAGAGCTGCACACAGTGAAAGTGGAAAAATTGAGAATTTACGTATTACAAAACAAGAGGCAAAATCGATAGCTCCAGTAATAGGGCGGCAGTCTGCTCAAGGATTTTTTATTGGCGTTTTGCCNGGTGCGGGNGCNACTATTGCGTCATTTTTGGGATATGCGGTTGAACGCAATATTGCGCCTGAGCATGAGAAGAAAGAGTTTGGTAAAGGATCTATAAAAGGGCTGGCAGCCCCTGAAACAGCAAACAATGCAGCTTGTACTGGGTCATTTGTGCCTCTTTTAACGTTGGGAATTCCTGGGTCAGGTACAACGGCTATCTTACTAGGTGCTTTAATTGCATTAAATGTAAGCCCAGGTCCAAGATTAATGACAGATGAACCACAGATTTTTTGGGCCGTCATCATTTCAATGTACATTGGGAATGTAGTGTTGCTTATTCTGAATTTACCCCTAATTCCATACATTGCGAAAGTGCTTACAATACCTAGAACGTTTCTTATCCCGTTTATCTTATTTTTTACTCTCATGGGAAGCTACATTGGACAAAACAACTCCACTGAACTGTTAATCTTGGTTGGGCTTGGAGTTTGTGCCACCATAATGAGATTTGCTAATTATCCAATGGCACCTTTACTTATCGGATTTATATTGGGTCGCATGCTAGAAGATAATTTTAGCAGGTCTATGCAACTTTACGATGGTATTAATTTTATAGTTGAGAGGCCTATGACAATGATCCTTTTATTTCTCGCGGCTTTTTTGGTTGTTTTACCGTATTTGCGATTAGCCAAATCAAAAAAAACAAATTAAGTATTGCCGGGTTTTGAAAGCAATCTGAGACTATTTCTGATTATGGAAAATGAANCCAAGAAAATTTAAAAGAAGTTGAGCCGCAAGTATTGTGGTTGATCCNGAGTGATCGTAGTCAGGGGCAACTTCCACCAAATCTATACCCACAACCTTATTTTGCTTTGCTAGACACTGTAATATTTCGAGAACGTCATAGTATAGAAAGCCACCATGGCTTGGCGTACCGGTTCCAGGAGCAATCGANGGACAAAAAGCGTCTATATCGATAGTAACGTAAACTTTTGCGTCTTTAGGAATTCTGCCCACTAATTTTTTGGGTCCGATTTTTCGCGTTTGGCGAACTGATAAAATATCTGAGTTCATTTCCTTTGCACTATCATATCCTTCTTTTGCAGTGGAACTTACATTTCTGATCCCAACTTGGGTAAGCCCAGTAACATAGCTTTTTTCAGCAGCTCTTCGCATTGGGTTTCCATGGCCATATTTTACACCATGCCTTATATCTACAAAGTCGAGGTGTGCATCTATTTGAAGTATGTGAATTGGGCCATAATTTGAAAAGGCATTTACACATGGAATATTTACCGAATGGTCCCCTCCAAGCACAACTGGTAAAGCACCGGCACTTAGTATAGACCTGACCCCATCTTCAATATTTTTATGACTTTTTTTTGTGTCGGTGTGAATAATGTCGGCATCCCCAATATCTACAATCTTAACGTTTTCGTTTAAGTAAGTTANGTCGTCTTCATGATCATATGCGCCCGAATGTCCGAAACTGAACAAAGTTGATGCTTCACGAATGCCTCTTGGTCCAAACCGAGCTCCAGCTCGCCACTGCGTGCCAAAGTCAAAGGGTGCGCCCAGAACTGCTACATCCGCATTAATTTGTGACCAGTCTGTAACCAATTCACGCTTTGCAAATGTAGAAACACCTACAAATGGCAAATTTAATCTGCCGGTTTCATAGCCATGATCTGACATTAATTTCTCCTTTAAATAATCGATATGTTAAGCTGTAGAATAAATTAAACCAACTAAAACCTCTTCATGCATGCAAAGTCTGAGAGAAATTACTCTTGCATTTTTGAGCTTATGCGCGAAAAACATTTAAACCAGAAGTTTAATGCTGAAAATCGGTAAAGGATATTCTTTAATGACGTATAATAGCTTTCATGAATATAAAGATTGGGGATTTCCAGTTCCTATATTTTACGGTCCNGGACGTATCTCTGATATCGGCTCGATTTGTAAAAATTTAGAAATTCAAAATCCACTAATTGTGACTGACAAAGGAAGCTGCCAGTTATCATTTATTAAGGAATTAAGCAGCCTATTATCCAGGGATGGAATTGCCAGTGAGCTATTTTTTGAGATTTCTCCTAATCCAGTAGGTTATGAAATTGAGGCCGGATGTAATGCTTATAGAGATGGAAACCATGATGCTATAATTGGTATCGGTGGAGGAAGCGGCATGGATGGGGCAAAAGCCATTTGTCTTACTGTAAACAATGAGATTGATTTATGGGCTTTTGATTACAATAAACCGGTACCACAGGTTAATGCCACAAATCCATTTCCGAAATTAATTATGATACCTACAACTGCTGGTACAGGTGCTGAGACTGAAAGTACTGCAATGGTAACAGATTCTGAAAAGGGTATGAAGTTCTGTCTTGATCATCCTAGGCTAAAGATTAGTGCGGCCGTCCTTGATCCAGTGCTGACCGTTGGGTTGCCTCCTGACTTAACGGCCTGGACGGGCGTTGATGCATTAACGCATGCAATTGAAGCATATACTGTCCCTGATTTTAATCCTTTGTGTGATGGTGCAGCTATTGAAGCATTAAAATTAATCGGTAAATATTTGATAACTGCAGTTGAGCAACCGGAGAACCTAGAGGCTCGTGGTGGCATGCTGGTTGGATCTTGCTTGGCGGGAGTTTCATTTCTGAAAGGGCTTGGTTTTGTTCATGCTATTTCCCACATGATCGGTGCGGAGTTTGATACCCAGCATGGCTTGACAAACGCAATCGTGTTGCCAGCAGTTCTTCGCTATAATCTTCCTTCTTTAGAAGAAAAGCGTCACCAAATGGCTCACGCTTTAAACATTAGAAATAAAACCAGTGATGGATTTATAAAAGAAATAGAGGCCAAGCTTGACCNNCTTAACATACCTAAATCNTTAAGTGAAATTGGTGTGCCGTTGGATTGTTCGAGCCGAATTGCTGATAAAGCGATGCTTGATAGTGCCGCGTCCACAAATCCGGTAGCTGGGGACGCATCAGACCTAAGAAATCTTATTGAACAAGCTATTAATAAAGCGAGGTAGTCTGGACAACTAAAAACGGTCTATAGTAAGAAATTGCTCTTTTTTCTGCTCATGGCTCCACCTACAACCCAGATTAGGCGATATTTCATTAGCAGCTACAGATCCAATTANTTCATTNAATGCGAAATTAGCTTTTTGGACAATATCATATGTTGTTTCAAAAACATCTGATTTAGTTTGTATTTGTTTTTTACAAAGCATNTTTACCCCCGTNNATNAGTNNTATACGAGAGCAANGCCCGTGCCAGATCAAAAAAAATTNTTTAAATCATGGTGATAAAGAATACAAATANGGGCTCAAGCTTGTANGTGTCAAAANCTTGTTATTTNATTGGTGTTGCCCCAGTTTCGACTTTTATGAACTTATCATTCCTTTTNGTCCAAACTGCTAGGACTGCTTCTTTTGATCCATCAGGGAAAGACATAAAACTATGTTCTACCAGAATATCATCGTTTTCATATACGCATCTTTGATCNGTGACTTCTAGACTATCGCTTGACATCATACCNCGAACCATTTCNGCAAATTCTTGTTTGCTGCGTTCCGTTTGATTTTGATGGCTTACCATCACAAAATCCTCGTCAATCATAGAAAGGAAGGCATCCACGTCCCTTGTTTCATTAGTTTTAACCATTTTATCGTATAGCATTATAAATCTCCTTTGGAATTTTAATTTTAAGATTGAAAATATTTAGCACAAGTACATGATTTGTATCTGTTATAATGTCATTATTAATTAGAAGATAACTCTAACATTTAAATTTNGCANCATATCAGAAACCAATTCTGGTCGTTGTTATTGATATACCCGTTAGAACTGCCAACAGTGCTAAACGGTTTAAAACAGTTAAACTCTTGAGAAATTTCTCTTTAGGCGGTGCATTCATTTTAGCTCTATTTATCAGGTACAAGTTTACGGTAACCGTTGAAATTAGAAGAATGCTGGCGCCTATGATTTTGACTGTAAAAGCCCACCCCATATTCAAAGTTCCATAAATCTCTAAAGCTAACCACAATCCAGAAATCCAAATTAAAATCATAGCAATTAATGAAAGTTTGACCAATTTTAACATTGTCTGTTGTACTTCGTCAGAGGGAGGTATCCCGCTAGATTTATGTGCTTTTATAAGCAGTGGATTAGCGACCCCTGCACCGCCTGCTAAAAATAGCGCAACGTAGTGTATAATTTTTAATGTAATTATTAAGTTCAATTTAACAGTCCGATTTTCACAAAATACTTTGATATCTTTACGCTAGGTTATGTAGGTTTCAGCTTGTAAACAGCAAGATAGCCGCATATTGCGTCAGCCGTATATAATTATTTTTTTGATNGCAACTTTGATAGATTTTTAGGCAAACTGTTAAAAATTTCGAAAAATTAAAATTTGTTTGAGCTTCTTTAAATATCTTATGCTTTTTTACTAACAAAGTTGTGCGGCTACTACTGTTAGAAAAGTTTGAAAACCGAAATGGAACTAGTATGAATTTTACAAATTCTTCTTATGGAGAAATGTTGCTAAATAACCGTCTTATAGCAATCATTTTTCTACTATTAATTACCGTTGGGATGTCTTTTGGCGCTAAGAATCTTTATTTTGATAATGATTATCGAGCATTTTTTGGNAAGACTAATCCACAACTTGACGCTTTTGAAAGGCTCCAGAAAACGTATACAAAAATTGACAATGTTCAATTTGCTGTTGAGCCAAAACCAGGCAGTAATGCCAGTTCCATTCAAATACTAACTGCTATTGAGGAGTTGACTGAACTAGCATGGCAGATCCCGTATTCCTTGCGTGTCGACAGTATATCAAATTATCAGCATACAGAGGTAGATGAAGACGATCTGCTGGTGGAAGATCTCTATGAATTCGCAGAAGAGTTGGACGAACAAAAACTAGAGGCAATACGCACTATAATTTCAACGGAACCTTCTATAATTGGCAGAATTCATGATCCCAATCATAGATCTACTGCTGTGACGGCTACCGTTCAATTGCCAGGAAAAAATCCTATGGAGGTCGTTGAAGTTGTAGAAGCATCTAGATTGCTCAAGGANACAATCGAACNAAATCATGATGTAAAGTTAAGGCTNGGTGGTATTGCAGTTTTCAACAATGCCTTTCTAGAGGCATCTGAAAATGATATGATGACGTTAATGCCTGCCATGTATTTGGTCATTCTTGTAGTTACCTACTTGATGATAAGATCAATTTACGCAACGGCAATGGTTGTGCTTATTATCGTTCCAAGTATTACATTTGCGATGGGGTTTGGTGGGTGGATTGGTGTTGGATTAACGCCGCCGTCAGCGAGTGCTCCAACGGTGATCACGACATTAGCCGTTGCAGATTCTATTCATTTTCTTGTTACAATGTTCCAGCGAATGAAAGCCGGGCATAGTCAACGTGACTCAATTATTTACAGTTTGAGTGTTAACGGTAAGCCTATTTTTTTAACATCAATNACAACGGCTGTTGGTTTTTTATCCTTAAACTTTTCCGACTCGCCGCCGTTTCACGATTTAGGCAATATCACAGCCGCGGGCGTAATGGCAGCTTGGCTTTTTTCCGTTATGTTACTTCCTATTTTAATGAGTTTTGTGACTGTAAAACCTAAAGAAACGCTCGGCTCTCTAAACAATTATATGGGCAAGATGGGTGAGTTTATTTCCTCAAAATATAAGGCAGTTCTACTTATATCAATTTTTATCTCGGTGCTTGTAACAGCAGCAATTACAAGGAACGAAATCAATGACGACTTTCTCAAATATTTTGATGAAGATATAACCTTNAGAGCAGATACNGATTGGATTAGNCAAAACTTAACNGGTCTNAATCAAATACAATTTGATATGCAGTCNAAAAAGCCAAATGGNATAAGCGATCCCGTGTTTNTGAATAAACTTGAAACATTTGCTAATTGGGCNCGAAATCATGAAGTTGTAACAAATGTTCAGAGTATAACCGATGTTTTCAAGCGCTTGAATAGAGATCTAAATGGAGGAGACGTAGAGTTTTATAGAATACCAGAAAACCGTGAACTGTCTGCGCAGTATCTTCTCCTATATGAATTGTCACTTCCATTTGGTTTGGATCTCAATAATCAAATTGATATTGATAAGTCATCGACACAAGTCATTGTAACAATTGACGATTTGACTACAAANCAAATCAAGGCTTGGATCTTGGAAGCAGAAACTTTTCTAAAAAATGAGTTGGGAATGGATACGGTCGCCGCAGGTCCGACTGTAATGTTTTCGTACATAGCTGAGAGAAATATTCAAGGCATGTTATGGGGAACTTTATACGCTGTTTTGATTATTTCAGGCATTATCCTGATTGCTTTGAAAGATGTGAGGCTGGGACTACTGAGCTTGGTTCCAAACCTACTTCCTGCTGCATTAGCTTTCGGAGTATGGGGTCTCTTTGTTGGTCAGGTAAATATGGCCGTAGCGGTAGTAACTGGNATGGCACTTGGGGTNATNGTNGATGATAGTGTACATTTTTTAACAAAATATCAGCTNGCAAGAAAAAATGATAATTTGTCTGCCGAAAAGGCCGTGGTGTCTGCATTTAGTGGGGTCGGTACCGCACTGCTAGTTACCACAATTATTTTAGTTGCTGGTTTTGCTATTTTGGCNCAGTCAAGTTTTGGGCTNAATAGTGCAATGGCTAGCCTAACAGCCATAGCGTTGTTTATGGCGCTTGTCGCAGATTTAACTATTTTACCCGCATTACTCATCCTGTTAGATAGAAAAATTAATAAAAGTAATGCTTCAGATAATGTCGTCACCGCTTAATTTGATATAAGGAAAAATCATGAAATCTTTTAGAATTATTCTTATAGTTTTATTATCTTATCTGTTCGTTGGGAGCGTTTATGCTTCTGAAGGAAAGGGACTTGAAATAGCGACAGAGGTAGATGTTAGGGATAGGGGGTTTGGCGATACTACGTCTACAATGACGATGACTTTGTTTGATCAATATGGAAACTCTACATCAAGGAAAATCAGAAATAGAACTCTCGAAGGCACAGATGAGGGCGATTTGTCGCTCGTAATTTTTGATACTCCCGCTGACGTTAAGGGCACAGCTTTCCTTTCGCATACTAAGAAATCAGGGTCAGATGATCAGTGGTTGTACCTGCCAGCTCTGAAGAGAGTAAAACGGATTGCTTCATCGAACCAAGCAGGACCATTTATGGGCAGTGAGTTTGCCTACGAAGATATTTCAAGCCAGGAACTCGAAAAATACACATACAAATACTTGCGAAATGAGGATTACCAGGGGTTGGATTGTTTTGTTGTGGAGTATGATCCAATCGATCGCAAGAGTGGCTACTCGAAGCAAATTGTTTGGATAGATACAAAAGAATATAGATCTCACAAAATCGAGTTTTATGATCGAAAAGAAAGTTTGCTTAAGACGCTAGTCTATAAAAACTATTCTAAATATAATGGTAAATTTTGGCGAGCGGATATATTCGAGATGGAAAACCATCAAACGGGAAAAAAGACTATATTGGAATTCGACGACTGGAAGTTCCAAACTGGTTTGTCTGCAAAAGACTTCAATAAGAAATCGCTTAAAAAAGTTCGGTGATGGGCTATTTTGCAAGAATAGCATGTGTTTGGCTCCTACTGGCCATACAAGTTAAAGCAGAGACAAGCGGTTCACTAGAAATTACGGGATCTTATTTTCCCAAGTCTTTAGGTGCTAGTTTCGATACAAATTTTACTGCTGAAGCCAAAGTCATTGGTTATGAAGAGTTAGATGACTTTCAGCTTGAATATGAAATTATTATAAGAAAAAGTCTCAACGATAATGGCAAAGATATCGTTGAGCCGCGTCAACTTTTTCTTTCAAAGACGTTCGGCGATATAGATGTTTATCTAGGCTACAGGCATACGTTCTGGGGAGTTGCCGAAAGTAGAAATCTTGTTGACTTGATTAACCAGCAAGACTTAGCTGCAGGTATCTCTGCTGACAATAAATTGGGTGCACCCTCTATTTCTATTGAGACTTACTTAGGTTCTGGAGAGTTACAATATTGGTATATTCCTCGGTTCCGTGAAAGAACTTTTAACGATGCAAATGCCCATCCAGGTTTTGGAATGCCAGTTGCTCCTGCACAGTTTGCACACGCAAAAGGGTCTAAGGCAAGCGATCAAGCATTTAGGTATGCAAACTCGATTGGCGATATTGAGTATGCATTTAGTATATTTAATGGAACTGTGCGAGAGCCGTTATTTCTAGTCCAAGAATTAGAACAGCCAATGATTGCACCATATTATGAGCAAATGCGTTCAGTCGGTTTGGAGTTACAGTATACTGGAGAGTCGATCCTGTATAAATTCGAA
>FUFK010044164.1_pt1 | contig 32380 bp, 45 predicted proteins | sample 1021851 | NCBI WGS metagenome assembly FUFK01 (sample SAMEA51879418, study PRJEB19060) | metagenome | reverse complement strand
GGGAGTTACCAAAGCAGTTTATGAGAAGTGGGTCGGTCGGGAAGTATCGATCGAAGAGATGAAGGATCTAACGCATGAGGATGTAGCTCCGATCTACAAGAAAAATTATTGGGATAAGTTAAGGGGTGATGATTTACCTGGTGGCCTGGACTTCGCAGCGTTTGATTGGGGAGTTAACAGCGGAACCGGACGTCCGGCAAAGGTTATGCAAAAGTACATTGGTGCTACCCAGGACGGTGCCATAGGCCCAAAGAGCCTGGGGTTGATTGCTGAAAATGATCCAGGCAATATCATCCAATACTTGTACGAACAGCGCCAAAAGTTTTACGAGCGCCTCAAGACGTTCGAAACATTTGGTAAGGGATGGACCAGGCGCAACCAGGAAACACTGAAGGCTGCCCTGGAGATGGCTAATGAAGCGTAAGTTTGCACCAGTTCCAAAGGACAAGAAGTCTGGCATACCAAAGAAGTATGTGAAGGGCTCGAAAGATCCTGACGCGACCAGGAAAGAGATCCTTCGTACCAGGGCATTGTATAAAATGGGCAAGCTTACCCCGGCAATGATGGATAAAATCAGCAAGCAAAGGAGCAAAAGGTAATGGCTGCACCAGCAAAATATCAAAAGATGTTCGGAGCTAGTCGAGCAAATAAAATTTACAAGCGCGGCTTGGGTGCGTACTACTCAAGCGGTTCGAGGCCGAAAATGTCGGCCCATCAATGGGCTGTTGCCAGGTTAAAAGCTCATGCNAAGGGCAAAGCAACAGTTAAAAAAGCAGACGGTGATTTATTTAGGAGAAGTTAAATGCCATATGGAAAAGGAACCTACGGATCTAAAGTCGGTCGGCCTTCAAAAGCTGATAAGAAAGATCCTAAATTAAAAAAAGCAGCCATGAAAAAAATGATGGCTGCTAAAAAGAAGTAGTTAGTTTTTAGGTAAGTCTGGGGCTTCGAGGGGTTCCCTTTGTTCGACCATCAGCAAACTTAATCTTGTGTTTCTTGGCGATGGTTTGCACGTTTTGGTATGAGACCCCAAGCTCTCGACATACTTCAGCCTGGGAAAACCCATCCTTCGCTAACTGAAGATAAGTATTTAAACCATCCGGTGCTTTACTGATACCAGATCCGTTTCGAATACTTTCCTGGGTAGGCCAGTTGACATTGTACTTGTTGATCAACTTGGTCATGTAGGTCAGAGAGATGTTCAACTCCCTGGCTCCTTTGATCCTGGAGATTCCACGCTTGCCATACTTCTCAAGGAAAGCGGCTTTCTCTTTCTCCTGTTTATCGATTAGTTTTTGCCAAGTCATTACTTCACCTGTTTCTGAATGTTGTCATGCTCGAAGTCGAGCGCTGCTTTGCTTACATCTTGTAGATCGAGCAAGCCCTTCAGACCAATCTCAGTTGTATGCCGGACTGTTTCTCCCAGCTTGTCCAGGTTATCATAGTTTGCCTGGATCAATTCGATCTGTGCCTTCCTGGATTTTTTCTTCTCCTGGTAAAGTTTAAGAGTCTGCAACAATTCGGTGCTAAACATTCCAGCGGTGCTGAGAATATCTTTAAACTCTCCGTTGTGCCACAGTAACCGCCAACCTTCCTTTGGCTCATCCTGGACTGGTTCCTGGGGCTGTACGCTTACATCTATTTGTGGCTTTGCTTTGGGTTTTGGTTTCGGCTTTTCATCTAATTCATCTGGCAGATCCTCGCCTTGATAGATGTACAAACCTAGACCATGCATGGCTATTGCTTTTACAAAGCAACGCATCCTGGCTTTGTTGATTGCTTGCGCGTCTGGGTTTTTGATTGCGCGGTTAGTGTTGTCCATAACAGCCAGCCACATTGTGTGCGTGACACCTTCGATTGTGACACTGCATCGAACCTCTCGAGTGTTTTCTGGAAGATAAACAATATCCTCAAGCAATTCATAAGATGCGTTCTTTACATTGTTTTGAACGTGCTTCCAGGCATCTGCCCAGGACAAGTAATCAAACCGACCCTTCTTTTCCTTATCGTCATTGACGTTAAGAGCCGAAAGTGTTTTCCAAGTATTATTCATTTTAACCTCACATTAATTGATTGATTTCCTACCTTGGGCCTGGCCCCTGGTACTGGTTCGCCAGCGTCCAGGATCTTTTTGATTGCCTGGATATCCGGCTTTGATNTTGTTATTTTNAGCTGNNTTGGCACCTGGGCCTCNTCAGTTATCTCNACAGACCANCGCGGTTTNGTNANGCTNACAGTTGCCAGGGCATGNGGNACTTTCTTTTGACCCATTGCCNCNAGCAGCTGCAACATNACTTGCCTGGTTGCATCTTGCCTGGCGGTCAGTGTGCTTACACGNTTTCGATATAGATCGATCAACTCTTTGACCGCTTTCTCCTGGGCTTTCANCTCCTGNTCTTGCTGGATTAGTTTGCCCAGNACATCCATTGCGTCTGTTTCACCNTCNAGAGTGTCCAGGAANGTNTCCTCATCNTCTCCGCACATCTCCCTGATGCTATCAGACATACGCCTGATCTCTTCGTAATTAATAAACATATTGCCATCCCTTCTCTGTTATTTGCCATACGATCTCAGTGTTGCCAAACTCATTCTTGCGCCTAGTTTCTGTGTCAAGAATACAATTTAATTCTTGCAATTCAGTAAGCCTTGGCCTTACGCTGAGAATAGATAGCCCGAGGTTCTTTGCAAGCTCACTGCCTGTCCTTGCTTCTCCGCACTGTGCAAGGCCGCAAAGTATCTGTAGCCTCCTCCCGGCTACCCTCGGAGCCACCTTGTGCGCTGCCGCAACTTCGGTATTCGGTCCGTTGCGGTGGTGCATTTTTTTTATTTCTACCTGGTCAATCATTTGCCTTCCTTCCATTTGTCATAACCTTTATTCATTGCGTCTACTGCGTTGCTGATTACCCTGTTTTCCATAGCAGTTTGATGGCTCAAAAACTCATCAGCCATAATGTCCAAACAATGACTATGTAACGCTTGAGTAACAGTTAATAATTGGTTTTCAGTCAGTTCGACTTTAATCTTTTTAGCCATCTTCTTCCTCGTCTAAATCAAAAAATCTCATAACTATTTCATCNNNGTCTTGCTCAAAGTCTGTGAGCCGTTCACAATCTACTTTAGTTTCTTTTATGGCGCTGTGGATAAGCGCAATCAATTCATCAGCTGTCATGCTAAAACTCCAGCTATTATTAACCATAAGTAAAGTGTGCCAAACAAGCACACTCCACCAACTACTGCTTCGATCCAATCTCTCATTGGTCCTCCTCTACTTCTGATATTGCTATGAAACATTCACTGAACTCTTGTTGAGCAAGCAGCTCGTTCTGTTTCTTCAAGGCAGCCTGGCGAGTCTGAAACTCGCCTATTGTCCTGGCTCCATGTTCACAAAGTTTATAAACGATATATTTCAGTGNTACACTCCCATCATTGCTGTTATGTCTACCACCTCGGGCGCATCCGGATCTCGCTCGTAGTGCCAGGGCGCATCATCGTAGCCTGGCATCTGTCTTATCATGTGGGCGATAAACTGTTGTATATGCCCCTCTCTCAGCCAAGATTCGCAAGGCCCAACACCCCCGAAGGCTGGCTCCATCCATCGCTCGTATTCACAAGCCTGATAAGCGAAGCCCTGGGCTATCTTGATAAAATCGATCGGCTTCAAGTTAGGGTCTGGCCTGGTAGCTTCTTTGGCACACTGCGCTCGAAAGGCGATCAAGCTACAGCCACCACTCATAANATCCCACTCNCCTGGATACCTGGCCTCGATGCTNGCGTNGTTNGCGTTGGCAAGAGCTACCGCCATNTNNTNNGGGTNAAGCTTNTGGCCGTTGATCCTGATATCAGCTCGGCTCATTGCGTTGGCTAGAACACCAATGTGTTCTGGGTTACATACATATGCACTCATTACATTTCCTCCTGGTCATATTTGTTGTGCCACTGGGCGCAAGCGGCTGCATCTGAAAGGTTGGTCAACCTTCTGCCCTGGAACCAAGTCCAAGTGTTTCCGGTGGTCGCATGNACAACCTGGTATTCCATGTTGCCTACATGGTGGACCTGGTATTCTCCGCAGCTGTATTTGTAATCAGCTGCAAAGTTTTTTTCGTGATTGTTTTTCATGATATCGTACAAGCTAACTTGCATTATTGATCCTCTCTATCGAACAATGGCAAACCGAAGGTCTGCGCTTCTGCAATGTCGAAGGCTTTGGCTGCCTCGGCAACATCGATCTTTAACACTGGGAAGCTGATCTTTTTTCTTCTACCCCAGAAGTCAGTAATCTTTTGGACGCCTTGCTGGTCAAGCACTTGATCGCCCCTGACTAGCTGAACGTGCCTGGTAGTAGTCACCATGTAAACGTGGTTGGGGTTGGCAACATCTTTGACAAATCGTTGCAAGGTCAAGTTTCTTGTATGCTTGGTATCAAGCTCCTGGTATTTGACGCCAAGCTTATCAAGCACCTTGATCCTTTCGTGGTATCTGGTGCCGCCTGACCATCTAGGATTGTTTTTGATGTTTCGACAAGTTTCTTGGAAGACCCTAAAGCACTTGGGCAAACCGATGCCAGCAACAACGGCAACAGCTTGAACGCCGCAATGGCCACCTCTGAAAGCGCCAGGGGGAAGATCGAACTGCATTTTTTACCTCCTAAACAATTAACTTACAACTTGAAGGTAATACTGATACCGGATAGAGTCAAGTGGTATCACATAAAAAAAGGTAAAAAAAATGGTTAAGCGCAAGCAAGTCATTGAAAACAATGAAAACTTAATTAATTTTACCACCAGGATTTCGAGTCGAATAAAGAAAAAACTGGTGGATTACTCAGAGAAACATGGTCAATCTCAGGCAATGGTCATCAGTGAATTGATTGATACTCACCTTCCAGACCAGGAAAAAGCAGGAATAAGCCTGGCACCAGCTCCGTACCAGGAAGAAGATCCTTCAGCTGATCGCCTGGCGTCCAGGGAAGAAATGGTAAACTGGCTCCGATCGCATGAGAATTGATGTCTGGATGATCGGGCAACCGATCGGCAAAGGCCGCCCCAGGTTTACCAGGCAAGGCAGAGCATACACCCCAGCAAAAACCAAAGATTATGAAAAGCGCCTGGCAGCNATCGCCAGCGATAAAATGGTTGAACTNGGNCTCGATCCCATCACCGCACCNTGCAAGGTTCATATCCTGGCACAGTTCGAGGTTCCTAAATCCTGGACAAAGAAGCGCACAGAGGCCGCCTGGAGAGCCGAAGTGTTCCCTGGTAGGCCAGACATCGATAATGTGGTTAAGATCGCCCTGGACGCTCTCAATGGCGTTATGTTCGAAGATGATGCCCAGGTGTACCAGGTAACAGCTCATAAGAAGTATGGTGACCCAATGATTTTAATTACGATAGAATGGGAAAATGCTACCACCAAAAGCTAAGAACCAGGATCTTCGAAACTACTCAGTGATCCCCATCCAGGCAGCAATGGACAAGCGGCTACATGGCACAGCTGCGCTCTCTCTCCTGGTCGTGATCTGTACCTACACAGATCAGCTGGGAGTTACCTGGGTAAGCCAGGACAGATTAGCTGTTGACCTGGGAGTTTCCAGGACTGCGATTGCAAAACAGATGAGAAGGCTGCGCGACCTGGGATATATCGTCTACGCGAAAAAGAGATCCAAGTATCAAAAGACAACCAGCGTGAGAGTTGTATTCCCAACAGCTCCCCAGGACGAACAGGAAGCCAAAGCAAACCTGACAGCTGCATCACAGATCGCCCTGGAAGAAACCAGGCAAGCAGCCGCCCAGGAACAAAAGGAACAATTCATCATTACATATNACATAATAAAAAGCCTGTGGATAACTCTTCTACCTGTGACCCCCAGAGGTCACACCTACCTGTGACTTCCAGAGGTCACACAGAACGAGACAATAGAACGTATAATAATAATATATATAATGATGATGCTAGACAGTTTTCTGCATTGTTTTTAAAAATATGTAATGAGTATGGAACTCCAAGATCTGTTAATGATCGAGACATTTTAGTGATTGCCAGGTGGATAAGAGATGGACTGACAATGCAAGCCTGGTCTGAAATACTAACAAACCATGCCACATATTGCTATAAGAATAGGAGAGATCTAGCCAGGGGAATAGGGTATTTCCAGGTGCCAGTATCGAAAGCCCTGGCACGATCGAGCAGCTCCCAGGTCAACCAGGCGATCCAGGGAATCGTCAGAAATACCAGGTCATAATGTTCTATTAGCGACATTTGCCTGGCCCAAAACAGCTAAGTTATTGTTTACATTGCACAATCTACTTAACATAATATACATTATGCGAAAAACTCTAAAAAACGACCCTTTGCCCCCCACCCCCATGCGCTGTATGTGCAGTACCTCACATAAATATTTTCTGGATTTTTCCCAAAAGAAATGCGATACCAGAACAATAATAGGAAGGAACTAAAATGAAAAAAATGTTTAATGTAGTCCAGGGTCAAAAACGTAGGAATGATCCTGAGAAAACTGATTGGGTAAAGCTGGGTATAGCTTTTGAAGATAGTAAGGGTATGCGTATTAAGTTAAATGCGTTGCCGATACCTAACGAGGAAGCTGAGATCTGGTTGAGTTTGTTTCCGATGGACGATAAGTTTAAAGGATCGGATCAACCAGCCCAGGATAATGATCTTGATGATGAGATACCGATTTAATGGCTAGAACCAGGCAAACACCTATAGGCCGCTTTGGTGGTGTTAGGGTTGCCCAGCGTAGGGTCAAGACCAGCGCGACATTAGAGCAGAACAAAGAAGCTGTTGCCCAGGAGTTGATTGCCCTGGGCACGACTTCTATTACTGAGATTATGAATTTAGATGGCACGATGAAGAACCAGGAGGATATTCCTGATTATGCGTTGAGAGCTATCAAAAGGATCACGCCTATGCCGGATGGTCGGGTTGCTGTTGAGATGCACGATAAGGTTTCGGTGCTGCGTGTCCTGGCAAAAGCAGCTGGGTTTCTGGATAGTCCTGAGAAAGAAAGCGATAAACCCTCGATTGTTGGCATTAATATGAAGGGCCCGGAAACAACTGAGTATGCGGAGGTAATCGATGAGCAAGACAGCAAGACTTGAGGTTGCGATCTATATGCTCGAGGAACGAATAAAATCCCTTGAGGGCTCATTGAGAGAGATTAGAGATATAGCATTAGCAAGTGAGGGCGTAGAGTTCTATGCAATGCTGGCAGATAAAGCGTTGAAGGAAAAAAATGAGCGAGATCCCCAGCCTTGATTTAAACTTTGAGAACAGTCCGACTGTTTGGAAGTTCCTACACGATGAAAGTTTTGTTAGGGGCTTGATGGGTCCGGTGGGATCTGGTAAGTCCTATGGTTGTGCAGCCGAGGTAATGTTGAGGGCAGTCCGGCAAAAGCCTAGTCCTAGAGATGGTATCCGTTATTCGCGTTTCGTTATTGTCAGAAATACATACCCCGAGCTGCGCACGACAACTATCAAAACATGGCAAGAGCTTTTTCCCGAGGATGTGTGGGGTGGTATGCGCTGGCAACCACCTATTTCGCATCATATAAAGATCCCCACCAGGGGCGATATCCCAGGCATCGATTGTGAGGTAATATTTATGGCGTTATCTTCTCCGCAAGACGTCAGAAAATTATTGTCATTGGAACTCACTGGTGCCTGGGTAAACGAAGCCAGGGAGCTGCCGAAGGCGGTGATCGATGGATTGACGCATCGAGTCGGTCGATATCCTACAAAATCTGATGGCGGTCCTACCTGGTACGGCATTTGGATGGACACAAACCCTCCAGATAGCGATCATTGGTGGCATGAGGTAGCAGAAAAGCACCAAATCAAAGGAAAGTATCCCTGGACATTTTTCAGACAACCGGGTGGCGTTTTACAAGCTTCGCCTGACGAAGTGCCGGATGACAACCCTGACGCCCAGGGCTTTGTGTTTTCTGGAGCAAAATGGTGGCGTGTTAATGAAAATGCCGAAAATGCTAACAATCTGCCACCAGGTTACTACCAACAGCTGCTTGGTGGTAAGAATGTTGATTGGATTCGATGCTANGCNCAGGGAATGTANACATTTGTCCAGGAAGGTAGACCAGTTTGGCCTGAGTATGATGATGAGCTCATGTCAGGTAGTGTTGAGATAGATCCGTACTATCCAATACAAATCGGTGTAGACTTTGGGCTTACGCCAGCTGCTATCTTTGGCCAGCGTACCCAGGGCGGTGCCTGGAAGATTTGTGATGAGCTTGTAACTTTTGACATGGGGCTCGAGAGATTTGGCCAGGAACTCCTGGCAAGAATAGCAGAACGATATTCTAAGCATGATATTTTGATCTGGGGAGATCCAGCTGGCAATAAACGTGATGAGATCTATGAAGTGACAGCCTTCGATCATCTCAGATCCCTGGGATTTAAAGCACAACCTACAGATAGCAACGCTTTCCAGGTAAGACGCGAGGCTGGTGCCTCCCCGATGGGTAGGCTAGTTAGCGGCAAACCAGGACTAATTGTTGATAAAAAATGTTTAAGGCTGCGAAAATCTCTTAGCGGTGGATATTTTTTTAAAAGGCAAAGCCTGGGCGCTGGTCAGGAAAGATTTAAAGATGCGCCAGTAAAGAACGAACATTCTCACTGTGGCGATGCTTTTGGCTACCTTATGCTAGGCGGTGGTGAGCAAAGACGCTTACGGAGAGGCTCGTATGGTACGACTTTCAAACAGGGGTCATATACTGCAAATAGTGAGTTTAACGTGTTCTGATGGGCCTTATACAGCTTCCTACGTTCAAAATGAGGCCGGATGAGCAAATCGTGCCGCTACAATACAACCATCTTCTCAGCTTAAAGCTAGGACCGCACGAAGAAGAGTATGCAAAGCATATTCCTGGCTATTTAGATTATATTTACGAAAATTCTGAGCATGGCTGGAGCTGGGCGGCCATCGGTCGAGGTCGAGTGATTTGTGTGTTCGGAGTAAAAGATGTCTGGCCTGGTCATGTCGAAGCTTGGTTTTTACCAGGTGAAGGGCTCGAGGATCACGCCAGGTCAACTTTAGTCGGTGCTCGAGCTATATTAGGCGACATAATTGGTCAATCCGGTATCAGAAGGATGCAAATTTTTGTAAAATGTGACCATATGGTGGCATTAAAGTTTGCAAAAGCACTACATTTTGAGGTAGAGTGTAAANNNAGAAAGTTTGGCCCAGAGGGGGCTGACTATTNTTCNATGGNNAGGTTTGANTAAATGNGTGGNATTTTNNAGAAGAAAAAAGNNACCAGCNCCGGCAGCAACACCAGCGCCAGAGCCAGCTGTAGAAACTCCAACAGTTGCAGCATCTTCAGCTGGAACATACGAAGATCCGGTGGCAGTTGCGGCAAAAGCAACAGATCCTATCGTTGAAAGAGATGATTCAGTCGAAGGCGCAACAAAAAGAGCCGAAGCCAGGGCCGAAGCAGAAGAAACAACAGAAATGAAAAGGCTGCAACGTAGGCGGAGATTAAGACGTAGAGGCGGCATGAGGCTTTTATTCTCACCATTGCGTAGAGAAGGCCCAGGATTTAGTGATATTCGTTCTAAACTAGGCGGTTAGTATGGGTCGGTTTAGCTATACAAAACCTGGCGGTATGTATTCTGAGCGTAGAGGTTCTACTAAAAAAACTTCAACAAAGAAAACTACAACAAAAAAATCTACGGTCAAAAAAAGTACGCCAAAGAAAAAAAGCTTTTTCAGTTCTTTTTTTAATCCCAAGCCTAGAAGTATAGATGAGGGGTACGCTCAATACACTGGGATGCAGATAGCAGCTGGCGGTGGGCCGCCTGGTAGTGAAAAATTTACAGCAAGTAAAAAAAGTACATTCGGTTTAAAACAAGCTAAAGATGATTTCTTAATGGATATAGGCGTTAAGAAACGAGGTATTGATTATTACGCAAGGTTAGATGATAGAAAAAAACGTAGCCAGGAAGCTATGAAAAAAATGCAAGAAAGAATTATAAAGGGAGATGATAAGCCAAGAGGAAAGAGCGCAGCTCAGATAGCCGCTGAAAAAGCTGCCCAGGAAAAACAAGATAGGCTCATCAATCTCAGGGCTGAAGGAATTAAAAGGCGTAGAAAGTTTGAAAGAGAAGGAGGCGAAAGAATAGCTCGAATAAGAGCTAAACTTTTGAATTTAGCATGACAAAGATTAAAGAAGATCCAAGAGTATTTAATAAGGTTGAGGCAGACCCGAAAAGGGCAAGAAATGAGAAGGGTCACCTGGTCGCGGATGACCCTTCTACTCCCGAAGTTAATGAAGCCTGGGAAGGCGGCAAGGCTCCAAAGAAAAGTAAAAAGAAGAAAAAGTAGTGGTTAAGAAAGCGCATCAAAACCCCAAGGGTGGACTTAATGCAGCTGGTCGTGCGTACTTCAAGCGCAAGACAGGCTCTAATTTAAAACCACCGGTTAAGAAGGGATCTAATCCTCGCCGAGCGTCCTTCCTGGCTAGAATGGCGGGGAACTCNGGGCCGGAGCGNGATAGTNAGGGGCGGCCTACGAGACTGCTGCTATCCCTNCGAGCCTGGGGTGCATCCTCGAAAGCAGACGCCAGGAAAAAAGCAGCGGCTATAAGCAAGCGAAATGAGAGTCGAAATGCCTAAGTTAAATGTAAAAGAAGTGATGCAAAGAGAAGCGAAGGCCCAAGCTCGTAAGGAAGAATGGCGTTCTATTTACGAAGATTGTTATGAATTTGCTTTACCGCAAAGAAATTTGTATGGCGGCTATTACGAAGGCAAAACTCCTGGCAAAAACAAAACTCAAAGAGTTTTCGACAGTACAGCTGTATCAGCAACAAAAAGATTTGCTAACAGACTTCAATCAGGCTTGTTTCCACCAATGCGTCAATGGTGTCGATTAGAACCAGGTTCAGCTGTTCCAGAACAGGATCGGGACAGGGCCCAGGAAATATTCGATGCTTATAATGATATTATGTTTGACCAGCTGCGCCAAACAAGTTTTGACCTGGCAATGGGTGAGTTTCTCCTAGATCTTTGTGTAGGCACAGCGGTTATGATGATTACGCCAGGAGATGAGGTTACGCCTGTCAGGTTCTTGGCAGTTCCGCAATACCTGGTCGCAATCGAGGAAGGCGCTAACGGAGTAGTTGATAACGTATATCGTAAGTTGCGAATAAAAGCTGAAGCAATTCAAAGAGAGTTTCCTGATGTTAACATAACACCAGAATTACAAACGTGTATTAACGATAAGCCTGATGAAGAGCTGGAGCTGTTCGATGCTATAATCTTCGATCAACAGACAGCACGATATCATTATCATGTTGTCTGGCCATACAAACAGCAAGAGCTAGTATATCGAGAAATGGATAGTAGTCCGTTTATTGTTGCCAGGTTTAGTAAAACAGCTGGCGAAGTTTATGGTCGGGGTCCGTTAATAGATGCGATCGCAGATATTAAAACTCTAAACAAAACAAAAGAATTGATATTGAAAAACGCAAGTCTAGCAATATCAGGAGTATTCCTTGCAGCCGATGATGGTGTTTTAAACCCCCAGAATATTAAAATACAACCAGGTGCAATTATCCCAGTCGCACGCAATGGTGGGCCGCAAGGTGCATCCCTGGCTCCTTTACCTCGGGCTGGGGATTTTAACACAAGTCAAATTGTTATCCAGGATTTAACAATGAATATTAAAAAGATCTTAATGGATGATAGTTTGCCCCAGGACACTATGAGCGCTCGATCAGCTACAGAAATAGCTGCCAGGCAGCGTGAGCTGGCAACAAATCTAGGATCTGCTTTCGGTCGATTGATGACAGAAATAATGATACCTCTTGTATCGCGTATCTTGTTTGTGCTTGATCGCCAGGGATTTATTCGTATGCCGTTAAAAGTTAATGGCGTCCAAGTAAAGGTAACTCCGGTTTCTCCATTGGCTGAAGCGCCAAAAATGGAAGAAGTAAATCAGATTATAAACTTTATGCAGATAGCTAATTCTCTTGGCCCAAGCGGTCAGACTGCCTTGAATATATCAGAGATAGTAGATTTCATTGCTGAGAAGATGGGTATAGATATGCGCTTATTAAACACACCAGATGAGCGCGAAGCATTAATGCAGAAAATGCAACAACAGATGGCAGCCGCCCAACAAGGCGAAATGCCAACAGATGAAACGGTTGCTGGAGCGCTGCAATGAGTTCGGCTGAAGGTTGGGAAGGATTAGACCAGGCTCAGACGGAACCGCAAAAAGCGGATGACCTGGACATACTATATGGTGGGTTATTTAAATCACAGGAAGGCCAAAAAGTGTTAAGTCATTTGAGGCATATAACAATAGAACAACCCTCCTGGTATCCAGGAGAAGATCCAAGCCAGGGATATTTTAGAGAAGGCGCTGCGGATCTTGTTCGGCTTATCATAAAAAGGGTTGAAAGGAGCGATAATGTCTGAAGAGACACAACAAGTTGAGACACAAGAGGCAGAAGCTCCTCTTGTAAATGTTTTGCAAAACGACCAGGAGGAGGCTCAAGCAGAGGCTCCAATAGCTATACACGATGATCCAGAGCCCCAGGACGTTGCAGATGATGATGAAATATTTGAGAGGCCAGACTACTACCCTGAGAAGTTTTGGGATGAAGATGGGCCAGATGTTGAGAAACTTGCAAAGAGCTATGCAGAGCTGGAAAAAGCTTTTAGTTCTGGAAAACATAAGGCACCGGAAGGCGATTACGATGTTGAGGATCTGGTTGATCGTGGCCTCGATATGGAAGATCCGGCTGTTGAGGCATACCAGGAATGGGCTAAAAAGTATGGCGTTTCTCAGAAAGCGTTTGAAGAGCTGGCTGGTCAGATCCTGGAGATGAACGGCGAAGAAGCTGAAGAAATAGAATACGATCAAAGAGAAGAAATGAAGAAGCTGGGAGCAAATGCCCAGGAAAAAATATCGTTTCTCGAGCGTAATATTTTAAAAGCAGATCTCAACCAGGCTGAAAAAACAGCTTTAAGTTATAGTCTTAATAATGCTGATAGCATTAATGCTTTAACCAAAATTATCCAGGGATACACTAACGAAAATATACCAATAAAACCTGTTGTATCTGAGCCAGAAATGACGGTTACCGATCTCCAGCAAGCCATTGCAGATCCTCGATGGCAAACAGATGATGTCTGGAGAACTAAGATAGAACAGAAATGGATGGCAGCAAATAACTAGATATTGTTGCAATGTAGTTTCATTGTGTGTATATGTGGTGTAACGGATAACCAAAGGCGGCCCGTTTATGTGGTGAATCCACTGGTTGGCGTGGCCACTTCCGCGCAAGCGACCGCCCGAGTACATCGGCTAACGGTAGGCGTTTTATAATGGAAACCTTAAAAGGAGGCTTCTGCTATGGCGCAGAACGTAACAACGGCCTTTGTAACACTATTCGATCAAGAAGTGAAACAGGCCTATCAAGGCGAAGCGCTGCTTCGCGGCACTATGAGAACACGAACAGGTGTTCAAGGAAACACAGTTAAGTTTCCAAAAATTGGCAAGGGTGTGGCTACTATTAGAGTTCCACAGACTGACGTAACACCAATGTCGGTAACCTATAGCCAGGTAACTGCAACAATGTCAGATTTTATTGCAGCTGAGTATTCGGATATATTCCATCAGTCGCACATAAACTTTGATGAGCGCAGAGAATTGGTCCAGGTTGTTTCGAAAGCAATCGCTAGACGTATGGATCAACTTTGTATCGATGCTCTTGATGCAGCCGCATCACCTTCAACTGTAGCAACAACTGTCGGTGGATCTGGCTCAAACATGAATGTCGAAAAGCTCAGAGCAGCTGCAAAGGCTTTGAATGAGAAAAACGTACCAGCTGAAGGGCGTCACTTGTTGATGCACTCATCTCAGCTAGATGCGTTACTTGGCGAAACTGAAGTAACTTCGAGTGACTTCGCTGTAGTCAAGGCGCTTACTCGCGGTGAGGTTAACTCGTTCATGGGCTTTAACATAATCACTATGGGTGATCGTGATGAGGGTGGTGTTCCAAAGCCATCTACTCGTACATGCTTTGCATGGCACGAAAGCTCAATGGGTTATGCTGAAAGCATGGCTCAAAAGAGTGAGGTCAACTATATACCTGAAAAAACATCTTTCCTAGTAAGCTCCATGTTCTCGGCAGGCAGCGTAGCGATAGATGATGATGGTATCGTTAAAATTTCATGTACTGAGTAAGGAGACAATACATGGCTTTTTCAAGTACTGGTTTCGTAAACTACGGTGGTGGCAAGAAAGGCGATGCGCCTGGCCTCTACGGTTATTCAACAACTGATGCGATTGCTGACGTTAATACCGCTGGGTATTTCAACACATTGTCAGACGTTCTTGCGGTCGGTGACACTATCTTGGTTCGCTCTTCAACAGGCGGCACACAAGCATTGTCATGGGTCTACGTTGCAAGCAACGCAAGCGGTGTTGTTGACGTAACAGACGGTCTAACAATTACAGCGACCGACTCAGACTAATTAATATGGGGCCGGGCAACTGGCCCCTATATACACTGGAGGGTTACAATGGCCGTTGGCGATACTGATTTATCAATTTGTGCAGATGCTTTAATTCTCCTGGGCGCAGCGCCCATTTCTTCATTTACAGAGGGTACTGATACAGCCCAGGCTTGTGATCGATTATACCCTGATTTAAAAAATACTTTGCTTAGTACTTATGTTTGGTCTTGGACGTTAAAGAAAGTACAGCTACAAAGATTATCTGACAATCCTATCAATGAATGGAAGTATGCCTATCAGATGCCAGGAGATCATTTAACTGGTGCGTTAGCAGTTTTTGAGACTGACGGAACGGCTCAAAGATCTGTTCGGTATGGATGGGAGATCTATGGCGATCAGCTGGTTACCAATATGGAAACTGTTTATATTGATTATCAAACAACACTAGCTGAAACGGCTATGCCAAATTATTTTGTAAGATTATTAAGAACAGCGTTAGCAGCTGAATTAGCAATCGTAATTACAGACCAAGCTTCAAAAGCAGATTATTTTAGGGCCCTGGCGTATGGCGGTGCAGCTGATAATGGCCGAGGCGGTTTGATGCGTGAGGCCATGAACATCGATGCTCGAGGACAATCAACGCAAATAGTCGAGGACTTTTCTTTAATTCAAGTGAGACAGTAAATGCGTGTTACACAGTTTCAAACAAACTTTTCTGTTGGTGAATTAGATCCTTTATTAAGAGCTAGAACAGATTTATCTCAATACCAAAATGCCCTGGAAGAAGCGACAAACGTAGTTATCCAGCCACAAGGCGGTTTAAAACGTAGGGATGGATTAAAGTTTGTACATGATTTTGGTAGTAGCTTTACCAGTTTTAAATTAATACCTTTTGAGTTTAGCGTTACTGACAGTTTTCTTTTGGTCGTAGTAACTGGCCGGATCTATGTTTTTAAGGCTGGTGTATTACAAACAAACATCAATGGGTCTGGTAATAATTACATAGCGGCATCATCAATAACATCTGCTATGATCGATGAGATACAATTTACCCAGGCTGTTGATACGTTAATTCTATGCCATGAGGATTTGCAAACAAAAAGATTGGTAAGGAACACAGATACAAACTGGACTCTCGAAAACTTACCGCTAGTTAATTTACCACAGTATGCTTATGCGTTTGCTACTCATGCACCGTTTTTTGACATTACTCCCAGCGCAGTATCCGGGAACATTACTATAACAGCATCGAATGTTACGACAGATACCGGGACTGCCCAGGGCGGCAGCGCAAACACAATCACATTAAAATCATCTTCAAACTATACATCAGATGATGATCCCAATGGTATGTGGGTTACGCTTACATCTGGTACTGGATCTGGACAGGTAAGATACATAAGTGATTACGTTGCCTCGTCAAAAGTAGCCACTGTCTATCCAGCCTGGGATACACAGCCAACAAGCTCAACAGGATATAAGGTTGAGGCGTTTGCAGCTGATGCTGTTAACAATTATGCCCAGGTTACAAGCACCTTCGGTCGCGCCAGGTATGTAGAGTTTGTAAGCGCAACAGTAATGAAGGCAGTAACAGAAGTACCATTTTTCGACACAAGCACAGTTACAACTGGTAATTGGGAAGGTGAATTTGGTTATGAGGATGTTTGGAGTAACGCTCGAGGATGGCCTCGATCAGCCACTTTCCATGAGGGAAGGTTATACTTTGGTGGGTCTAAGTCTCGACCAAATACAATTTGGGGATCTCGCTCAATCGACTTTTTTAATTTCGATACTGGCACCGGGCTGGATGATGAAAGCGTTGAGGCAACCATAAATACAAATCAACTAAACAGCATTGTAAATGTTGTTGCTGGCGCAGACCTTAGAGTGTTTACTACTGGCGCTGAGTTTGTTGTTATTCAATCTGAAGATTCTCCGGTTACACCAGCAACCTTTCTTGTTCGGCCACAAACCAGGTTGGGCGCAAAGCCTGGTGTTCCTATTGAGGATCTAAACGGTGCATCAGTTTTTATTCAACGCCAGGGTAAATCTGTAAATGCGTTTCAATATGGATCTGGCACCAGGTCATACCAAATACAAAACGTTTCTGTTCTTTCTTCGCACCTGGTAAAAAACCCAATAGATTTAGCTGCCAGGAGATCAACGTCTACAGACGAAGCTGATAGGCTTTTTATTGTAAATGGTGATGATGGATCGATGTCTGTGTATTCTATCCTGGTTGGCCAGGACGTTATTGCTCCTAGCTCTTTTACAACAGATGGTGAGTTTGTTGCTGTAGCTGTTGAGATATCAGATGTTTATGCTGTTGTTAAAAGAACAGTAAATTCCGCAACAGTGTATTATTTAGAAAAGTTTGACTCTAATGTAACCNTAGATAGCGCTAAGACAGGAGGAGCGGCCTCCTCAGTTAACATGACTCATCTCCAGGGCAAACAGGTTAGGATTGTTCGTGACGGTGCTGTAGAGGCAAATCAGACAGTGCCAGCTTCACCCTTTACAATTACGTTTGCATCAGCTGCATCATCAAGTTTCCAGGTTGGACTAGATTATACTGTCCAGGCAAAGACCATGCCGACAGAGCCTACGTTGCAATCTGGATCTGTCCAGGGCGTTAAGAAACGTGTTGTCCAGGTCGATGCTTTGTTAAACGAAACAAAAGATCTTACTATAAACGGTAAGCAAATATCGTTTAGAAATTTTGGTGTTGGAGCTCTTGATACTCCAATCCAGGCTTTCACAGGATTAAAAACAGCGCATGGCATCCTGGGATACAGCGCAACAGGTCAAATCACTCTAAGCCAAACAGCCCCACTACCCATGACTGTGCTCGGCTTAGAATACAAATTAAGTGTAGGAAGTTAGATATGGCAGCTTTATTACCAGCCGGAGCAAGTAAAGGCTTAATGCTCGTTAGCACAGCAATGTCGATAGCTGGCAAAAGTAAACAGGGAAGAGCTACCGAAGCTATGTATGATGAAAAATCAGCTGCTACTATTTTGCAAGGTAGAGCCGAAGCAGCGCGATATAGATTACAAGGCGCTCAAGTTTTAAAAAGTCTAAATGAAAACCTGGCAACTTTAATAAATAGATCAGGCGCAACTGGCAGTGGTAGTATTGATACAATATTCCAGGCAAGTGTTGCTGAAGCGTCAACTGAATATGCGACTGCCCAGGACAATGTAATTTTAGCAGAAGGGTATGCCCTGGAGCAAGCTAACCAATATACCCAGGCTGGTGACAGTGCTCGATCAGCTGCCAGGTACGGTATGCTTACAACAGCTGCTACCGGAGCATTTAGATATGGAATGTTATAATGGCTAGATTACCAAGATATAGGGGCATAGGCGTACAAGCTAATATTCCCAGGAGTGTAGACTATGCTGGGTTTCGTGGCGAGGCTGCCGCTGGCCAGGCCATGTCTGCGGCCTTTGACCAAATGTCTGGGTTTCTTTACAAAACAGCGCAACAAGACGCAATGCAAGCCGGGCTCGAGCGTGTCAGGACAGAGGGCGCACAACCTTTGCTCGAAGCAATACAAGCCCAGGGCGGTCCTCGAGGTTTAGAGGAAGAGACTGCATATAAGGCGGCAAACCAGATTGCTGTAGCAGAAATACAAAACGAGGCTGAGTTAGAAATTACTAAAATTTTAACTGACGGCCAGAACAACAAACAATCATTTAGTTCAGTACAAGCGAAGCTCCAGGATGTAACAGATGGCTTTCCGGCTGCTTTATCTAATGTAGATCCGGTATCAGCTGCACAACTTCGCAGCAACTTACAAACCGTAGCTGGCAAAGCGGAGTTACGATATTCTAAGTATTGGTCCGGTGAATTACTTAAAATACAAAAAAAGAAACAAAACATTGCAGCTGCTAACAAGGCCGAGCTTATAATAGGTACGGCAGCCGTTGGTAATCTTGATGTTAAACAATTAGAGATAGACATTAAGAGAGCAGCTGATGAGCTGGCCGGGTTAGGTGTTAGGCCAGAAGATATACAAACCTGGACAGATACCGTTAGAGAAAAGGCTGTAAAAGAAAACACACTGTTTACGTTCTATCAAAAAGATCTGAAAGAACAGGACCAGATAATAAAAGATATAAAGTCTGGCAAAACAACAATAGATGGCATGGACTATGAGGCTAGTGTTAGATTTGTAAACAGCTTGCTTATGCCGGAGTACAACAGAAACAAACGTGCGTTTGAGGCCCAGGCAGATTTTATTATCAACAAGGCCGAAGATATGGAGGACTTGCTTGAGAACGGTGGGCGTATCAGCCAGGAAGATCTCAATGAGCTTATACAGAGCGCATCAGAAATAGAACAGTTTAATCCAGAAGCTTCTGCTAAAATTAAAACATTGCAAGAAACGGATAACTTTTTTGCAAGTTTGCGTGGCCAGTCATTAGCAGAGCTAGAGGCTACGGTTATACAGTTAGAAGATGGTTTTGGCGAAGATGGAGAACGAGATAGTGAAATTGAACAGCTGCGCTATGAGCAAGCTTCTAAGTTTTTAGAAAATGCCAGGACACAAATAGCAGATGATCCTATGGGCTACGCCTCTAAGCTTGGTTTAATAAATAGAAATCAAATAGTAGAAACAGACGAAAACGATAGGCCGCAAATAAACGAGGATGCTCTTAATCAAAGGATTAAACAAGGCACAGTTGTTCAATCACAATTTGGATTAGCAAAGCGACCGTTGCTGTATGCAAATGAAATTAGAGAAATAGGCCTGGCATTAGAGACTGCGCCAGGTGCGGCCAAGTTAGATATGCTAGGTGTGCTTTCCCAGGCCGGTGCAGCATCTGGTGAGGTGCTATCGCAGCTATCTGACTACAATCCTAATCTTGCCCTGGTAGGTGCGCTTGTAAATGAGAAAAGTATTCAAGCAGCTTCGTTAGCAATAAATGGCATGGAAAGATTAAAAGATGGCCAAAAGCCGATGGAGTTTACAGCTACAAATGTAGACCCAGTATTTCAGAGCGTTGTGGGAGCAGCTGTTACTGGATCTCAATTCTCTCAATCTATTAAAGAGGTAGGTAAGGCAATATACACTGAGCTATCTATAACTCGCGGTTTAGATGAATTTGACGAAAAGCTATATACACAAGCGTTGCAAATGGCAGCTGGTCAACGTGAAGTTAATGGTCAACTTCTAGGTGGCATACAGCCAGTTAGAGATTTGCCAACTTTTATTATGCCAAACCAAACAGCTGACAAATATGAGATGGCATTACAAAGACTAAGTGTCGAGGCTATAGAAAAAGCAACAGGTCAAACTATAGATCCAGAATACCCTGGGCAAATACATGACGAAGAAAAGTATAAGATAAGACATAACGATGAGGGTGGTGACGTTTACTACATCGAATATTTAGAGGACGAAACTAAAATAGGAACTGGCACACCAGTTTTAGATACAGATGAAAATGTTATTTATTTTAAGATAGATGAACTTTACCAGGCAATAGAAACAACAGGGCAAGCGCCAGAAGCTATGAGCGAAGTGGTAAGATCTATAAATCTTTCTGATAGTTATTCTGATTCTGTTGATGCGCCAAAGCTTACAACAGCACAAGATCCAACAGTAGAGAGAAGTCAGCCACCAACACAGCGATTTGCTTTTGAGTCTGCATTGAGGGCAAATACAAAACAAACAGAAAAACTTGTTGAACAAATTGACAGCGGAATAGATACCGGAAAGCTTGATGAGGCAAGTCTTGATAGATTATTTGGCTCAATACCAGATAATGCAGTTGGAGATCTTTTTGAAGATTATGTAAATTTTGTAGTTGATGGTGGTAAAAAAGTTTACACAGAATGGCTGAAAACTAAACAATGATACAGTTTGATAAACCAACTGGATTAGATACGAAAGCTCTTCGAGGGCTATCTAAACCTGTTACTGGTTTTGCTCAAAACTTTGGGGCAGCTGTAGATAAGTTTAGATATAACGATCAATCTCAAAGCAAGGACAGGATACTTAAAGAATTGTGGGGGCCAATCGTTGACCAAGTAAATGAGTTGTATCCAGAAGAAAACTTTGTAGATCCTGGTGCGTATCTCAACAGAGGTTTGTTTAGCGCTACAGCTACTCATGGTAAGAACCAGGCAGATTACGAGTGGAGAGCCAATCAGATCATAGATTTCTTAAATAAAAATCAACAGAGCTTACCAGATAACTTACAAGGCATAACTCTCGATAGCTTAAATCAACAAGCAAGCGACCAGGCCAGGGCTGCCCAGGAATATTTTGAGGAGATATCATCTCGATCTCGTAGCACAAGCGGATCATTAGGCACGTTTACGGGCGGTGTAGTTGGTGTTATTGACGATCCGGTGTTAATTAGCTCTATGGCTATAGGCGCATCTCGATCGGCTGGTATTTTAAAGTTAGCTTTTACCGAGGCTTTTTTAGGCGCTGGCGTTACAGCAATTACTGAAACAGCTGTTATGGATTGGTATAAAAAACAAGGCTATGATTATTCTTACCAGGACTTTTTGCGAAATGTTGGGTTTGCAACAGTAGCTAGTGCAGCTTTACCTGTTGGTTTGAGGGTAAGCACTGCAACAGCTAAAAGCGGCTTTGATGCAATGGCAAAGGCTGGCCGCGCTAACTCAGATAGTAAATTGTTGAAAGACCTGGCTGATTCAGCTGAGAACATGGAGAATGACAATCCGTTCCAAAACAGCCAATTTGCACCAGCGCAAGCAGAACATACTAAAAGAGTTGTTGAGGCTGATGCTGCCATCAATAACAACAGGGCTCCTAACATTGTTGATGAGCCTACAGTGCCAGTTGATCCAGGAACAATAGCCGCATCTACTGATAACCTAAATGGCGTAATGTTTTCTGTGCCAGCCAAAGATGTTCTTATCGATGCCAAGCGCTTTCAGTTTAAGGAGGGCGGTGATGAGTATGGCGTTACAGAAAGATTGCAAGGTGTAAGCGAATGGGATCAGGTGAAGGCTGGTACTGTTGTTTTCTGGGAAGATGTAGATGGCAAGATATTTATAGCAGATGGCCACCAGAGAGCCGGATTAGCTCGTAGAATAATGGATCAAGACCCGAAGCAGAATATAGATCTGATTGGTTATAAGTTGCGTGAGGTCGATGATATAAGCGCTGAGAAGGCGCGAGTCATTGCAGCTGTAGCAAATATTGCCCAGGGCACTGGTACTGCAATCGATGCAGCCAAAATATTGCGTGTTGAACCTGGTCGATTAGCAGAGCTACCGCCTCGATCAAGCTTAGTACGCCAGGCAAAAGACCTGGTTGAGCTTAGTGAAGAAGCTTTTGGTGCAATCATAAACGGAGTAATACCATCTAATTATGGCGCTATAGTGGGTCGATTAATTAAAGATCCAGGACAACAACAAGCAGCTATCCAGGTACTAGCAAAATCTGACCCATCTAATGCTTTCCAGGCAGAGGCTATAGTGCGCCAGGTAAAAGAGACTGACGTTGTAAAAGAGGTGCAAACTGGCTTGTTTGGAGATGAGCTTGTTTCCGAAAGTTTATACCTGGAACGTGCAAAAGTTTTAGACAGAACCTATAAGATGCTAAGAGCTGATAAGGCATCATTTGAAAACCTAAGTCGAAATGCTGAACGCATAGAGGCTGCCGGGAATAAATTAGTAACATCACAAAACAAAAGGAGGGCCGACCAAAATGCCCAAGCGATCACGCTCCTCCAAGCGCTTGCGACCAGGAAAGGCACGCTCAGTGACGAGCTCACAGAAGCAGCAAGAACAGCTAGAGACACAAACAACTATGCAGCCGCAGCAAGAAGCTTCTCTGAATCTGTCAGAAGAGGAATTGAGCGAGGCGATTTTGATAGGGCAGAAGCTGGCGATGTTGGACGCCCTTTCGATGATACGCCGCAAAGCAGCAAAGACGCGATTGAAGATGAGCCAAGCTTAGAAGGCTTCGATGAGCCATCTGGTAAAGCAGCTGAAGATCAAACAAACCAGTTAGTAACCGATACATTTAGAGAAGTAGAGGAAGCTGTAGAGCCTAATTCGTTAGCAAATCTTAAATTTTTACTTGGCACCAATCCGACAAGAGAACAAATAAACAACCATCCGGCAGTCATTAATGCGCTACGAGAAATGGAGTCGCGGCCAGAAACAATAACAGCAAGCAATTATGGAACACCGGAATGGCATCAAAGCAGAGTTTATAACATCGAGGGCGATGAAGTAGTTGGAACGGAGTCAGCGCTGTTAAAATTTGAGCAACAAGCTGAAGCTTTAGCCTATAAAGAGCTGGGTTTATCGCCAGGAACAATAGCCAGGAACAAAGAGGTTACTATAGTCCTGGGCCCACCAGCTGCCGGAAAGAGCACGATTGCAAACGAAATAGCTGTAGCTAACAGATCTGCAATACTAGACAGTGATGAAATTAAAAAAACATTACCAGAGTTTGAGGGCGGCAAGGGAACTGGTGCCGTACATGAAGAAAGCTCAACGCTATCAAAGGCTTTGCAAGACATAATGATAAGTCGTGGCACAAATATCACACTGCCTAAAGTTGGCCATAGCACATCTAGTATTCGTAAAGCGGTATCACTATATAAAGAGAAGGGGTATAAGGTCCGATTACTATCAATGGACGTTACTCCAGAAAATGCTGTCAACAGGATGCTTGGCCGTTTTGTTGAAACTGGTAGGTTTATACCATTATCATATTTAGATGCTGTTGGCACCAGGCCAGCCGAAACATTTAGAACATTAAGAAAGGAGAACGCAGCCGATGGCTACGCCAAAATCGACAACAATGGTGGGTTCAAAGACCCCAAAACAGTCTCAGAAATCTCAGGAGACAACCCCCTCAAAGGATCCAGGTTTGATATTCCTTCGGGTGGAAGAACAGGACCCGGAGCCCTCAGACGCTCTGAAAGCGATAGTGAGGGATTTGAGCTCGAAATAGGCGAGTCAGAACTTGACCTGGAAATACCTGTTGATATGCGAGTAATCGATGATGAGATTGTAGCAGAAACCAGGACATTGCGAGACATCAAGACAGAGCTCGATGCAGAGGATGCTCTTATAAATAGATTAGGAGTATGCTCGATATGACATTTAAAAAATGTATAAACGATGGTGTAGCAGCTGGAGAGATCACCCAGGCAAAAGCTGACGAAGTTCTTAACTTATATGATGAGCTGTATGAACAATACAATAAGCAGTTAGGACCAGGGCCAGCACAGTCGAAAGCAAGCATTGACGCTACAGCTGCAATGAAAAAACAAGTTATGGAGCGTAAGCGCAGAATGATGCTCCAGGCACAAACCTGGAAACAAATTACGTTAGACCTGGAAAACTACAGAACCCCAATAACCAAACAGCCAAACAAGGGTAAGGCTGCCCTGGCGCTGTTTGAAGAAGATAGAAGCTCAACATTTAGAAGTATTACGCAAATAGAAAAAGCGATTACAAGAAGTGCTACCAGGAAGATGGATAAAGTCCTGGCATCATTTCGTAGAAACTTAGCTGGCAAAGTCAGAAACAAAGCGCAGCTCGATAATATGATACGAGAGGTTTTTGTTCCTGGCAGTACAAAAGATGCTTCGGCTCGAGAGCTTGCCCAGGGCTGGCAAGAGGCAGCTGAGTATTTAAGAAAGCGATTTAATGCAGCTGGTGGGGCTATACCTAAAAGATCTGATTGGGGTATGCCTCAACAGCATCACTCTTTAAAAGTACGCCAGGCTGGATTTGAAGCCTGGAGAGATACAATAACTCCAATGCTTAACCTGGAGAAAATGATAGATCAGCAAACAGGCCTTACATTCTCACCGCAAAAATTAGAGATAGCACTGCGAGATGTTTATGAAACAATAAGCACTGACGGTATGAGTAAGATCAAGCCAAGTGGTCGACCAGGAGGGCAAAAGGCACTAGCCAATCAGCACGCACAGCATAGGTTTTTGGTATTTAAAGATGCTGACTCCTGGATGAAATACAATAACGAGTTTGGAAACAGTAATCCTTTTGATGTAATGATTGGACACATAAGCAATATGTCCAGGGATATTGCATTTATGGAACGCCTGGGCCCGAACCCTATGGCAACTAAAAACTTTATTAAACAAACGCTGTTAAAAGAAAGTGTTGGAGATAATAAGCTTGCTGATAGTGCCAGGGTTAGTAATAAAAAGATTGATGAGCTTTACAATATACTTCGAGGAACTCACAACACACCTGTTCATGGCGTGTTTGCCACAACCCTGGCTGGCACTCGACAACTGTTACAATCAGCTCAACTAGGAGCTGCATCGATCTCAGCGATTACTGATGTTAACTTCCAGCGCATAGCCAGGGAAATGAACGGCTTACCTCAAACTGATACCTTACGAGATTATTTAAAAGCGTTATCACCGCTCAAAGCAGAAGAAAAAGGTAGGCTTGCAATACGCCTGGGCCTTACAGCTGAAGGCTGGTCATCGATTGCTTCAGCGCAAATGAGATACACAGGAGATATATCTGGGCCAGAAGTTACCAGGAGAGTAGCTGATTTTGTGATGAGAGCTTCATTGTTATCACCAATGACACAGGCCGGACGCTGGTCATTTGGCATGGAGCTCCTGGGTGCGTTGGCCGATAACGTAGGAAAAACTATTGATGAGATTGATCCCAGGTTAAAACAATCCCTGGAACGATATGATATCGGAGCTGAAAAGTGGGATATTATCAGAACGACACCGCTTTATGAATATAAAGGCGCACAGTTTTTAAGAGCCGAAGATATAGAATTTAGGGCAGATTTAGATCCTCGATTAGCTAGAGATCTAGCAACTAACCTTATGGCTATGGTTGAAACAGAAACAAACTTTGCTGTTCCGTCAACATCTATTCGAGGTCGAGCTGCCTTAACTGGTGACGTTCCCCCAGGAACAATAGCCGGAGAAATGGTCAGATCGTTTGCAATGTATAAAAACTTTGGCGTTACCCTGGTCAACACTCATATTCTTAGATCAGCTGCTACGCCAGGCGCTTACGGAAAAGGTAAAGCATTTAGCAATCTTATTATAAGCACCACATTAATGGGGGCCCTGGCTTTACAGTTAAAAGAAATGTCCAAAGGTAGAGATCCTCGATCAATGGATGATGGGCAATTTTGGCTGGCTGCATTTCTCCAGGGCGGTGGGCTTGGTATATATGGAGACTTTTTGTTTGCAGATCTAAATCGTTTTGATCGTGGCTTGGCTGAAACGGTTGCTGGTCCTGTTGTGGGATTTGCCCAGGACGTCAGGCGGCTAACTGTCGGAAATATTATCGAGGCTATCCAGGGAGAAGATACAAACGCAGCAAGCGAAATGATTAACTTCGCAGCTCGATATACTCCAGGCGCATCAATTTGGTACGGAAGGCTGGCCCTGGAAAGAATGGTATTTGACCAGCTTAAATTATGGGCAGATCCAGATGCTGCAAAAAAGATCAGACGCTTGCAAAAAAAGTACAAAAGAGAATACGGACAGAGATTCTGGTGGGAACCAGGTAAAACGGCACCGGAAAGGAGACCTGATTTTGGTAATGTTCTTGGAAATTAAATCAACATCTGGTATAACACTAACAAATCAACGGAGTATATAGATGGCCGATATTCCTATTAATAATGTACAGAGGCGTGTCCAGTTTACAGGCAATACAACAACTGGTCCTTTTGCATTTACTTTCAATATTTTAGCTGATGCTGATATTGTTGCGTATAAAAACACCACGCTTCTCTCATTAGGGTCAGATTATACCGTATCGACAAATGCAAATGGCACCGGATCAATCACCCTGGCCTCTGCACTTGTGGCATCGGATGTTCTGACAATTATCGGTGCCAGGGCCCTGGAGCGCACTACAGACTTCGTAACAGCTGGTGATTTGCTTGCCTCGAGTTTAAACGAACAGCTGGACAGTATTGTGATTATGGCCCAGCAACTCGATGAGAAAATGGACCGGGCAATGAAAGTTGCAATCGGTGATGTTTTTGGTGACCTCGAGATCCCATCTAAAGCGGCCAGGCTCGGTACTGTTCTAGGCTTTAACGCAACAACAGGTAATCCCGAGGCTGGCCCAAAGATTGCCGATGTTGGTACTATAGCTAATATAAAAAATGACGTTGCTACATTAGCCGACATCGAAGATGGCACAATAGCTACAGATGCTATATCAGGCCTAGCCGCTGTAAAAACAAATGTTGTGAATGTAGACGCTAATAAGACCAATATTAATACAGTGGCTGCCAACAATGCTAACGTAACAACAGTAGCCGGTATAAATGCTAACGTAACAACAGTAGCCGGGATTTCATCTAACGTAACAACGGTAGCCGGTATTAACCAGACGCACCTGGCAAGTGTAGCAACAAGCATATCAACACTAAATGCGCTATCTGCTATGTTTGCTGTTGCTGATAATATTACTGTTACAGTGGTAAATGATGGTGNCAATAAGTTTGCTTTTAATGGAATAACAGCACCAGCTATTACGCTTGTTCAAGGATTTACTTATACTTTTGATGTTAGTGACTCTTCAGTATCAGGACATCCACTGGCATTTAAAGATTCTGGTGGTAGTGCTTTTACTACTGGAGTTACTGTTAATGGCACAGCTGGTAGTGCTGGTGCAAATGTAGTAATTGTTGTTCCTACTACTGGCACAATGCCAGCAAGATATTACTGTACTTCTCATGGTAATGGCATGGGAAATACGATTGCTACTCAGATAGATACTATATCATTAGTTGCAAACAACAGTACCAACATCGATACAGTAGCAAATAACATTTCAACAATAGCGCAGAAAGCAACAGTAGACGAGGCAACTGCATTGGCGATTGCGCTCGGGGGCTAGGAGAAAAATATGGCAAATACATTTAAAGTAATTACAAGAGATCTAGCTCCAGCCTCGGCTGGTACGCCAGAAACTATCTATACAGTGCAAACAGGTAGCACAGTTGTTATGCTGGGTATGACATTGTGTAATGTGCATACTTCACAGGTTACAGCTAGTGTGACGCTAGAAAGTACAACAACACAAACTAGCCAAACACAGAACACTACAGCATTTTTGATTAAAGATGTTAGCATCCCTACTGGCTCAACACTTGTACCGCTCGAAGGGAAAATAAATATGAATGTTGGCGATGTTCTAAAAGTTGACTGTAGCGTTGCGGATAAACTTTCGGTCACGATGTCGTACATGGAGATTACATAATGGGTGGGTATATAGGCGCACGTTCTGGAACTATCAGTGCTACTGTTGCTAACGTCCAAGATGTAACAGCTACTGACAGCACACCAGAAGTAACCATCGTAAACAATACGCATGAGGACACAGACGGTGGGCGTGAAGGTAAAGTTATCTTCAAAGGTCAACAGTCTGGCGGTGAAGAAAGTACATTAGCTGAGATACAAGCAAGCCATGACGGTACGGCTGACGATGAAAAAGGCGATTTGATATTTAGAACTAATGATGGTTCTGATGGAGCTAGTCCAACTGAAGCTATGAGAATTGATTCAGCGCAAAATGTAGGAATAAATAATTCTGCCCCTTCAAATGATTTACACATTTTAGGTAAGAATACTGACACTAGCACAGGCATTACTATCCAAACAGATGATACTGCGAGTGCTGTCGCATCTTTAACTTTAATGTCTAGAAATTCTAGCAACGTAAACAAAACCGCAACTATAAAAAACAATGCTGGAAAATTAGAATTAGATAGTCAATTAGATGTTAGCTATGCTGGTGGTGGAGATTTTATAGCTTCATTTCAAAACACTACAGATGCAACTCCATACGGTATTCATGTAAAAGATGCAGCATCAGGAGCTAATGGTTATCCATTGTTTCAAGTAACAAACGGTGCTGGAAATCAAACTTACTTTAGAGTAGATAGTGGAACAGGATTTTTAACAGCACCTAAAACACCAATGTTTTCTTACTTGGGTTCAAGAACGCATACTCTTGGCACTGGTGATTTAGTTTGGTCTACTGCTAATGTTTGGTCTTCTTCTGTTAATCATTCTATGAATAATGGTTCACATTTTAATCCAGCAAATGGACGTTTTACTGCTCCGATTACGGGGTTGTATCATTTTCAAATACAAGCTCAAGTTTATGGTCATAGCTCTGGTTATTTTTACACATACTTAGATTATAACGCAAATGTTAGGTCATATATTCAAATTAGTCAGGGTAATGTTTATTACCTTTCAACCCATCATATATACATAAATCTTAATGCAAACGATTATGTAAACGCTTCAAGCACAAACAATTACAGTGGTTCGCAAATTTTGTACCCAGCATTTAGTGGCGCATTAGTAGGTTAGGAGAAAACTATGCCAGACATAACAGTAACTTTAACAGCAACCGAACAAAAATGTTTGGAATATGATGCTGTATCTGTGCAAGATTGGGCAGACAATGCGTTAACCAATCGAGCTAGAATAGCCAAAGAAGAGATCATTTCTTTGTTAGTAACTCACTGCAACGCAAATGACGTAGCTATAGCAACAGGTGAGGATGCACAAATTACACAAGCATATGATTTAGGTGTGGTGCAAACTGCTGCTGCTAGAAAAGAAGCAAACGCACCAGAGTAAGGAGTAAAACATGGCTGGTTATGTAGGTAATGCACCTTTACCCCAAGCTACACAGACAAGGGATTTGATAACAGCTACGGCTGGGCAAACAACCTTCCCAACTGGGGGCTATACTCCACAGTTCTTAGACGTCCATCTTAATGGAATATTGCTGGTAAATGGAACAGACTATACGGCTGGAAACGGTAGCGATGTAGTCTTAACAGTTGGAGCTTCGGCTGGGGATATTCTTTCTGTGATTGCTTACTCTACCTTTGAGGTAGCTAACGTATCTGGCGGTGGTATGTTTAAGGGTGATAACGGAACGGTTGGCTCTAGGGCTGGTGACATCTTTCGTATTAACGAGCAGATACTTAACTCAGACACAACCATTGCTTCAGCAGAAAATGCCTCATGCACAGGGCCGCTTACTGTGGCATCTGGAGTAACGCTTACAGTCGATGGCAACTTAACGGTGATATAGATGGGAACACTAACGGTACAAACACTGCAAGCTCCAACGAGTGGGGCTAATGCAAATAAACTTCTTGTCGGTAGTGGGAATACACTTTATGCGGCTGGCCATACCATTCAAACAGTTAGAACTGAGTACAGAACCTATGCAAGTTCCGCATCCACGTCTTTTGCTGCTACTGGTTTAACAGCTACAATAACGCCAACATCTACAAGCAGTAAAATATTGGCTCACGTTATAATGAATGGTATGTATATGACTGGTGATGCAAACTACATAAAGATACATTTATATAAAGCTTCAAGTAGTGTAGCAACTTTAACAACAACGGCTGGATATAAATCAGCAGGTGATGAGCCTAGTTATGGTGTATATACTAACGTTTATGAGCATTTAGATTCTCCATCTACAACAAGTGCTACGACTTATACCGTATATTGGGCAGTATCTGCTGGCACTGCTTATATAAATAATTACAACGATGGCTCTACTTCTAACTTATCTTCAATTACACTTCAGGAGATAGCACAATGAGCATACTCAAAGTCGATACTCTCCAGCCAGCAACAGGTTCAACAGTTGATTTTCCAAATAATAATAACATTACAATATTTGGATTAACTTCACAAACTACTATTACTTCATCATCATATTCAACACTAACTGGTTGGACAAAATTCACAACTCAAAACACACACGGTTTTAAACCTATTGGTTCTACAGTCAATGAAAGTAGTGGTTATTTTACACCAACTAAACTTGGTCTTTATAGAATTACAGCAGATTTACATATCTTTCGTTCTAGCTCTCCAAGCGCAAGATGGTTTGGAACAGATTTAGAATTTACTATGAACGGAGGAACTGTTATTTCTGGGGATATTTATGATAACGTACCTTTCTCTAATAGTGATACTACTTATAGTTTGATTCATAGAATTAGATATTACAATTTTAATCACGCTAACGATAAAGTACGCATAAGAGTTGCAGCAAGTAATAACGTCACAGTTAAAGCTAGCGGTGCTTCAGACTTCGATACACAAATTATGTTTGAGTGGGTTGCCCCACCACAAGCTACTTAGGAGATAGCCCAATGAGTTCAGTATTAAAAGTAGATGCAATACAGAATACTGCTGGTACTTCTGCGATGACTATAGATAGCAATGGGTTTATTTTACCTAAAGCTGTAGCCTTTCAAATGCATCCTACTTCTACACAAACTTTAACCAATGGTGCTGAAGGTCAAATTGCATTTCAAGCATCAAACATAGATCCAAACAGTATTGTGGATTTGTCAAATAATAGGGTTGTTATTACAGCAGCAACTGCTGGTCTTTATTGGTTAAGCTTTACCCTTAGGTTAAAAAACTCTGCGCCAGCCAGAATAGTAAACTACATAAAAGTTAATGGTACTCAAAAGCTAGTGGGCGAAGAAAACTCTAACACCTCTGGAACAACAGGAAGCCAAAGCAATACTGTTTCGGGTTTGGTTTCTTTATCAAGCGGAGATGCACTTACATACCATATATTTCATAATCATGGTGCTGATAGAGATATTGAAACTGGTGTAGCAAACTCAAGAGCCGAAGGCTATAGAATAGGAAGCGTATAGGATAGGAAAATGACAACAATAGCAACAGCACTAAATGAGTTGGGCATTACGGAGTGGGTTCTTCGTGGTGAACCAACAACAGAAGACGAGTTCAACGAGATGTTCCGAAAGATAACAGGCTCAGATGACAATGGCTCTGCAATAGAAAGCGACAACCCCAGTGACTTTGGAGTTACATGGGCGCAAGCATCAGCTAAGAAAACAGAGCTAGTCAATGCAGAACCAATGAGGCTACTTCGAGCAGAGCGTGACAGACGCTTGGCTGAGACAGATTGGATGGCTAATTCAGACGTAACCATGTCATCAGCATGGACAACCTATCGTCAGGCATTAAGAGATGTACCAGCGCAAGATGGTGTCACTGGATTAGACGATGTGACTTGGCCTACTAAGCCAGAGTAAGGAGTAAGCAATGAGCAGAGCTAGAGACATAGCAGACCTATCATCAGTATCAGCTAGGCTCGATACGGTTGGTGGTAGTAGTGGTGCGCTGAGTGACAGAAACCTTACAATAAATGGAGCGATGCAAGTTAGTCAAAGAGGCACAGTTACAGGCATAACAGGAAGTGGTTATGGCGGTCCAGACCGTTGCGCTATTGTATGTTCAAATTCTGGAACATATACTCTTTCTCAAGCAGCCGATGCTCCTTCTGGTTCTGGTTTTGATAAAAGTTTAGATGTAGCTTGTACTTCATCTGATACATATGGCACAGCAGCAGATGTAACTCATTTAAGGCTTTCTTCTTTAGAGTCTCAAGATTGTATGCAGTTTGAGCATGGTACTAGTTCTGCAAAAAAATTGACTGTTCAGTTTTGGGTCAAGTGTTCTTATGCAGATACCTTTGGTCTTGCTTTTGTAAACCATGATTCACAAAAATCTAATGTGCAAAAATTTACAATTAATTCTGCTAATACTTGGCAGTATGTAACATTAACCTATGATGGAGATACAGCGGCTGGTTTTAATAATGATAATGGTTTAGGTTTAAGTCTTGATTTATTTTTAGGTGGCGGCAGTAATTACACAGGTGGCTCTGCTACTTTAAATAATTGGGATACAAGAAGTAACAATCAAAGCACTTATGTTTCTAGCACTTCAACTAAGTTTGGCACAGCTACAAGCCACACTTTTAATGTAACAGGCGTCCAGCTAGAAGTAGGCGACACCGCCACGGACTTTGAGCATCG
>FUFK010079824.1_pt1 | contig 32392 bp, 14 predicted proteins | sample 1021851 | NCBI WGS metagenome assembly FUFK01 (sample SAMEA51879418, study PRJEB19060) | metagenome | reverse complement strand
TAATAATAAAATAAATGAAGTCAAAAAGAAAACAAAGCAGGATTTAACTTTAGAAGTATTGATGGGTTAGTTTCATCAACACAAGAGTATGCTAAAAAGGCAGATGGTAAACTTGTTAATTATGAAATACATGGAACGGATGAACCATATGAATGGAGAGGTATGGGTGCAATTGATAGCAATAAATTTAGTGCTAATCGTCAAATATTAAATTATGTTGTAGAAAAAAATACAGATATTCGAAAGGCATTGATAACTGGTATGTACATAAATCAAACTCAATACTTTAATGTGTTGACACATGAAATGAGTTTTTATACTTATAATCTTGCTGATGAAATATCTGATAAAAAACTAGCTAGTGATTCGATTCCAAAAGTTCCACAAGTTAATGAAGATTCGAGAGCAGTATCTAGATATATGTTTAGAATATCTGATCATGGTAGCACAGGACAAGGTGAAGATGGACTAGAACCAAGCGGTGGAGAAAACGCAGAAAGAACTGATATTGCAAAATCATTAGCAAGATATAATTTATTATTCACACAATCTTTAAATATTTCGATACCAATGAATGTAAATATGAAAGTTGGTGATATAATAGTATGTAAGTTTCCTCGTTTGAATGAAGGTGAGTCCAAAGAACACGATCCAAACTTGAGTGGAAAATACTTGATAAGAGCATTGAGGCATCACTTTGAACCAAATGTAAATGCAACTTATCTTAAGTTAGTTCGAGATTCTTATGGAATTTCAGAACCCAAAAAATCAACATAAATAAAAGTGTACATACTGTACATGGAGGTAAAAAAATGAAAAGCATAGAAGAACACATCGAACACGACAAGGAAGTTCTTGCCGATCCAACTACTTCTGAACCAATGAAGAGACACATGCTTGAAGAGTTACATGAACTCGAAGTGTATGCTGATCATCATCACGATGAGATTGAAGCAGGTGATCATCACGATCCTAATGTGTTAGAATTATTCTGTGAAATGCACCCTGATGAACCAGAGTGTTTAGTATATGACGACTAATGAGTTTAGATACCCTACAAACAATTAACTTTGCTGGTAAAGATGGGTTCCAATGGTTTTTTGCGAAAGTTGTTCCGCAAGAACACTGGAAGGGAACTGCTGATGCCTTAAATTTTGATGGTAAACAATCACATCGAGCAAAGATAAGAGTTTGTGGGTATGACACTTTCGATGAAAGTGAATTACCTGACAAGGATTGTCGTTGGGCAAGGTTTCTTCCTTCTGGAGTCGTTGGTGATGGATCATCAGGTCTTGGAGAAACTTTATGTCTTGCTGGTGGTGAAACTGTTTTGGGATTTTTTGCAGACGGCCCTGATGGTCAGATACCAATGATTTTTTCAGTGTTACCAAAGGCACAACTACAGGTAGAAAATAAAAGAGAAAGAAATAGTGATCCAGATTTAAGTATTCAAAATTCATTTGCTCTTGATTTTGATACAAGTCTCTTAAAGGCAAATCAATATAGTAAAAAGTGGGGTGACATGATTGGAAAGTATCCTGCCTCAACTTACGTATACAAAGGAGAGCAAAATCTTGCAGCTCAAATTTTAGAAATAAATGCAACGATAGAAATTGAATCTATTGATAAGTGTCAAAAAAATACAGTAAATAGAGCAAGAAAAATAGTCAATGATTTTTTAGAAAAAACTCAGAAGTTAAATAACAATCTTGGAACTTGGATTGATCCTATAACAAATGAACTTGTTAACATGGATTATGAACTTGACTTGATTAAGGAGAAAATGTCAGGATTGGTTGCAGGAACTGTTAATAATATTCGTAAAAAAATAATTAAAAAATTAAATAAAAAGTTTGCTAAGATGCTTGGTAAACAAAAAACATCAAAAGAGGGACAGAAGAAAAATGTAGAAAAAGGTTCGCAAAAAGCAGCTGGAGGTATTCTAGGATTAATTGGTTGTGTATTCAAGAACGTTCTTGGTGGAATTGGTGGTGTTCTAAAAAATATGTTTAACAATCTTCTTGGTAAAATTGTAAATGGAGCACTCTGTGCGATTGATCAATTTATATCTGGAATTTTTGGAAAGATTTTTGATACACTTGAGAAAGGTTTAAGCACTATCATGAGTGGTCTTAGTTGGTTACTTGGAGGTTTATCATCAATAACTGGTCTTTTAAGAAGTGCAGGTGCAATGGCAAAGAGAATATTAGCTTTCCTTGATGCCTGTGGAGCAGAAGAATGCAAACCATCAAAAAGTTGGAGTTCTAAAAATGGTGGTGGTGTAATACCAGCAGCTTCCGATGATTGGGGTGATCAAGTTTCAAAAGTCAATTTCCTCAGAGGTATATCAAAAGGATTAGATAATGCAAAGGAAAGGGTATTAAAAGGAGAAGATGTAAGTGATGTAAGTGTAAATGGAGTTCCACTACAAGAAACAATTGATGCAACACAGGCAATAAGTGATGCTGACAGTGTGTTAGGCCCACTAGGACTCGGATCAATTGAGAGTGCATTATCTCAAACTTCATTATTTGGTGCACAAAATCTTGCGTTTGATGCATGTAATAATAAAGTCAGAAACCCAACGAACCAAGATGATATAACTCCAACACCACCAGGATTTATCTATCCTAAATGTTTACCACCAATTGTTAAAGTATCTGGAACAGGAACAGGTGCAGAGTTACTACCAATAGTTGGAAATGATAATCGTATATTCTCAATTGAAGTTATCAAAGGTGGTAGTGGATATGATGAAACAACAGGTATAGTTGTAGTTGATAATACTGGAAATGGAAAGGGTGCTTATGCCCGACCAATAGTCAAAGATGGAGTTATTCAAAAAGTAGTATTGATGAAAACTGGATATGGTTATTGTTTAAACACAACAGATAATGAATCAGTTGGAATCGGAACAAATGTTGTTGGAACAATTGAAGATATATTCTTAGATACACCAGGATTTAATTATAGTCCAGATGATACAGTTATAATTGGAGACAACGAGTTCCCAATTATTACCTCTCCAGATGGAGAAGTTTTGGGTGTATCAATTCCTGATGATTTTAATACTGAATATAATCGTTTCCCATTAACAAAATTTAGCACAGCAACAGGGGTTGGTGCAGAAGTTATTCCAATTATGTCATTCACACCTCAATTTACAACTGATACTGGTGCTGATGAAAGAAGAGCAAGACCACTTATTGGAATTGAACAAGTCATTGATTGTATTGGTGATAATAAAGAAGTGGTTGGATATGTAAATGGTGTTGAGTATTCTGGGCCTTATCATGTGATGTCAAATGGATTAAAAATGACAGGAGCAACACATAGTGGGTCAGATTCAATAATTTATGATACAATGGAGGAGAGTTTAGGTCAACCTGCAGTGATATCACAAACATCTAGTTATGCACCTCCAGAAACTACGGAGGTTGCGGAAACACCAACACCTGTGGATACAACACCAAATATTGTAATGGAACAAACAACTCCAACTACAACTACAACTACTACAACCGATACAACTTCAACCACATCGGATTCAAGTGACTCAACTCCACCTAGTGGTGGTGGTGGATATGGAGGAGGTTACTAATGGCTGAACACGAACCAATTGAGTTTAAAAAAATAGAAAGAAAACCAATTCTCGGTAGATACGCAGAGGGTTTGACTCAAGAAGAACTTAAGAATTTAATTGAGGCAGAAGTTGGAACACAAATAGAAAGATTAAAAGATTATTATCGTAGAGGTTATCCAACTTTTGAAGTTACTGGTGGAAATGATCTTGCAAAACATGATCTTGCAGAGTATCAATTAGATACCAAATCTGGTCAAGGAATTTTGTTTACCAATACTGGTAATGCAAAAGTATTAGGTAATGCATCTCTAGAACTAATTACACAGGGTAGAAAAAAGGGTGGAGGTGGATTTGATAATGATGGTGAAGCAGGTATTGTAATCTATGCAAAAAATGGTGTGATTCACATTGAATCTGCTCAAGGAACAGTTAATATTAAAGCATTAAAAAATATTCAGTTGGAAGCAGGTGGAGATATGAATTTAATTGCACACGGAAATATGTCAATCGATGTTGGAAAGGATTTGAGTATTGAATCTGCTAATTTCACAGAAGATACTAATGAGAATAGAAGAATTGTCTGTGGAGGAACTATGACTTTACATAGTGACAAACAAGATATTGAGACTAGTTGTGCAACCGACCCAGACGTATGTGACTTCCATGAAGAATTAAAAACTGAGTGGGATATAGTAGAGGAATTAATTGAATAGAGGTAAATTATGTCAATAAAAAACGTAGAAATTCAAACAATCGGTCTTCATGTAGGAACTCCAGACCATTCAAAAGTTTTAGAGTTTCAAAGAAAGTATACTAAATCTGGAATTTTTTCCTGTGCTGGTGTCTCTATCTTTGGTAATTTAGATGAAATTGGTGGTGTTGCAACAGTTACAATTGGAACAGCAGATCCAACATCAACTCAACAAAATATGAAACTATCCCTTAATGTAAGAGGGAACTCAGTGCTACAAGGTGATTCACAAACTCCTCATGCACTTCACGTAAGTGGCGGTAAATCTGTCAACACAGTTTACATTGACGGTGATTTATATGTGTCTGGTGCTATTGATTCTCTTAATAAAGGTAGACTTGCTTCTAGATTCTCAACTGCTGATAGTTTACCACCTAAAGCATTTGATATCAAACATCCAACAAAAGGAAGTGGATGGAGACTTCGCCATGTTTCGTTAGAAGGCCCAGAGTCTGCTGTTTTTTATCGTGGTAGATTAAAGGAATCAAATGTAATTCAATTACCATACTATTGGAAAGATTTAGTTCATGAAGATAGTATTACTGTTGAGTTGCAACCAATTGGATCAAATCAAAATCTTGTGATTCAAGAGTTTAATAATGAATTCATTGTCATCGCAGAGGATTCAACTAATACTGATTTGATTACTGATTTATCGACTATTGATTGTTTCTATCATGTTTATGGTGAAAGAAAAGATGTGAATCCATTACTAACTGAATATGAGGGTAATAATAGATATGATTATCCTGATCCAAATTTCAATGAAAATTCTGAGATGTCAGTTGAGGATCGTAATTACACTGATCCAAATTATAGGTTCCCAAGGAACACTATTACAAGTTAATAAATAAAAACATCTTGCCAGTAAATTATGCAAATCAAAAGACATCAGTTAAGAGAGTTACAATATCTGCAAGAAGACATTGCAGAATACTTTACTGATGAGAATATGGTGAGTGGAGAAACTTATTGGACTTGCATTGAATCAATCGCAATTGCAAAACTTGCTGAGTTGCGTGGTGACATAATTTATAAGGAGGATTAAAATGAAAATGACTTCTTATTTTAAAAAAAGTCGAAAAAAAAATTCTGGCCAAAAATTGGTTTAAAACCTTTTTGATGGGGGGAGTACAAAAGATCTCCGTGTAGAAGGAGTGCCCTCCCTTTCTTTCGTGATAAATAAGACAGAAGAAAAAATTTAGTGTGCTAATACGATGCCCCTTTCAAGGTTAGAAAATTTTCTAGTTAATACTGATGGTAATATCTTATATGTAAACCCGTCCGATCTAGATGCTACAGATAGTTTTGACAATAAAGGAAACTCTTTAACAAGACCTTTCGTTACTATACAAAGAGCATTAATCGAAGCAGCTAGATTTTCATATCAATCAGGACAGAACAACGATAAATTTGACAGAACAACAATTCTACTTTATCCAGGCGAACACGTAATTGATAATAGACCTGGTTTATATGTAAAAAATAACGGTGGTAGTGTACAATATTTTGATGTAAACAAATCAGATGTTACAGGAACAACAGATATAGAATTAGATAATGGTTCAATATTTGATCTAAACAACGTAAATAACGTATTATATAAGTTCAACTCAGTTCATGGTGGTGCAATTGTTCCAAAAGGAACTTCAATCATTGGACTTGACTTAAGAAAGACAAAGATAAGACCTTTATATGTTCCAAATCCAGACTTTGGTGATGATGTCATACCAAGATCAGCACTCTTCCGTGTAACTGGTGGTTGTTACTTCTGGCAGTTTAGTATATTTGATGCAAACCAATCAGTATATTATAGTAAAAACTTCACTGAAAAGAGAAATCCAAATATATCACATCACAAATTAACTTGCTTTGAGTATGCTGATGGTATTAATAATGAATCATTAACAGCAACTACTGACTTACAGCAGTATTATTTCAAGTTAATGAACGCTTATGGAAATGATACTGGAAATAGAAATATTCCTGACTACCCAATTAATAATGACTTTGAACCAAATACACCAGAGACTAAGATTGTTGGTGATTTATCTGCTAATGATAATGCGATTACAGAATTAAGTTCTAGTAATTTAAATGCTACAGTTACAACAGAAACTGCACACGGACTGACTGTTGATGATCAAATTCTGATTACTGGTGTTGGTTCAACTGATCTATACAATGGAACATATCGAGTTACTGGTATTACAAGTGATAGAAAATTCTCATATAATTTAAATGCAGATGCGAATGATGATGTTGTTAATCTTACTGGTTTCACACCAAAAGTAACAATTGAAGCAGATACTGTCACTGGTGCATCTCCATATATCTTTAACTGTTCATTGAGATCTGTATTTGGTATGTGTGGTCTCCATGCTGATGGTAGCAAATCAACTGGATTCAAATCTATGGTTGTGGCACAGTTTACTGGTATTGGACTACAGAAAGATGATAAAGCGTTTGTGATCTACAAACCATCAACTGGAGATTATCTAAACAGTGTTGATGCTGCAGCTGATGCAGATATTGATACTCCTTTATATCTTAATCCAGAATCACAATACAGAAAGAGATATGATAACTTCCACATAAAAGTATCGAATGATGCATTTATTCAAGCAGTTTCTGTTTTTGCGATTGGTTTCTCAAATCATTTCTTGGCAGAATCTGGTGGTGAACAGTCAATCACAAACTCCAACTCTAACTTTGGTAACAAAGCATTAGTATCAAAAGGATTCAAACCAAATGCATTTAATCGTGATGATACAGGTTATGTGACACATATTGTACCACCAAAAGATTTAGAAAAAGAAGAAACAAATATTGTTTGGAGATTGTTAGATCCTGCATTGACTCTTGCAAACGTAGGAACTGGACAAACAGCAAGACTTTATATCTCAGGAGAAAAAGACATAACAAATCCACCAACTAACGTTGTGAATGGATATAGAGTTGGTGCAAAGAAAGATGATAAGTTATATTTGAATGTGAATGTGGGTGGACAGAATATAACTTATAGTTCACCAATATTAATGCCAGTTCTTTCAGGAGATGGCCCAAGTTCTGAGAAAAAGTTCACTGTTGCTCGCACATCTTCTGGTAATACCATTGCATCAAAGGAACTTACTTTAACTGCAAATCATAACTTCCTTGCAGGTGAATCTGTTCGAGTTTTTGGTGACGATGGTAGAACTCCAGATGGAATTGAAATTGGTAGAAAGTATTTTGTAATTCTTGGTAGTGCAGCAAATAAAATTAAACTTGCAAATACAGCAAATGATGCTCTTGCAGGTATTGTAGTTCCAAAGGAAATCAATACAAGGGGTGGAGTCCTTACAGTTCAAAGTACAGTTACTGATAAGATACCAGGTGAAATTGGGCATCCGATTCAATTTGATGAGGATAAAAACAACTGGTATATTCTTGGATCAACGACTACAACAACAAATAAAATTTATAGTGGATTTGTTGGATTCTCAACAGAGATAGTTGCGAACAACTCTTCAACTTATGTTCAGAGAAAAGCAGAGAGTCGTGCATTAGATGATCGTATCTATAGACTACGTTATGTAATACCAAAAGATTTTAAAGGTGCAGATATTGCAAAGAAACCAGAGAAAAACTATGTATTACAAGAATCTAAAACAGTTGGTGAAGAAACAACCATCACGAGTGTAATTAGTAATCGTAATCCAAGAGTCATTGCAGGTATTACAAGCACCAGTAGTGTGGTTACTGTAACAACAGAGACACCACATAAGTTAAGTGTCAACGATAAGGTTAGACTTAAGAATGTAAGAAGTTCTGCAAACGTAAATGGAACTGCTAACACTGGATTCAACGGATTATTTACAGTCACTGGAACTCCATCATCAAAAGTGTTTACTTTTGCGAGTTCTGTTCTTGCAGGAACATTTACAGACAGCATAGATAATGCTCGTAGAAGCACAGGTGGACTTGGCCCTACAGACTTACCAGTATTTGAAAGAAGTGAATATGATACATCGTATACAATACAAGAGGTAGATACAATTCAAGATTATATTTCAGATCAACAAGATGGTATTTACTATCTGACTTGTTTAATTGGAAATATATCTCCAACTGTTTCTGAGTTCTCTGATTCAAAATACAAGCAAAACTTCCTTAACTTATATCCAACAGTTGATAAGGACAATCCAAATAACGATCCAGTTCATTCTGTCTCTGCTGCATCAAACGAAACATTAGGTAAAGTTGATGTCAATAATCCTCTTAATAGTATTACCAAAGAAGCAACAATTAATTATCTAAGAGATAATCGTATTGGATTTGCAGTCACCTTTGCTGAAAGTAATAGTGCAGGTATTACAACCCTAACAACAGAAGTTGAGCATGATTTAAATGCAATTACAAACTTAGAAGTCACGGTTCCTGGTAGTGCCTATGGTGCTAATACCATATTATACAATCAGGCATTGACAGGTGCTGGCACAAGTGGTGGTGGTGCTACTGTTAAAGTTAGAACTGGAACTGGTGGAACAATCACTGCTGTTGAAATTGTTGATGGTGGTGCTTCATACGGTATCGGTCAGACACTCGCAGTTGGTGGTGGAACTGATGGTGTAGTTCAGGTTACAGGAATTAACGCAGCAGTTGATAACGTAATTCAGGTAGTTGGTGTTGGTTCAGTTGACGATAGAACAAATGGTGCTTTCAATGGATTATACAAGGTCACATCTGTTCCAAGTACAAAGTCAGTTACTTACACACACGTTGCTCAAGGACAGACAGCAGGTTCGACTGCAGGTATCTACACAGGCCCTGTAAGCACAACAAGTGGTATATTTACACTGCTTGACGAAAAGATTGGAATCAGTAATATTGCAGGTGTTGCAGGTACATCTCTTTCAGGAATCGTTACAGTCACAACAAGTGTAAGTCATAACTTAGCAGTTGGAAACAAAATTAAGATTGCAGGTTTAGTTGGAACAGCAGCAACTGTTTATAATGGATTCGATTTTATTGTAAAAGAGAAAGTATCTGATACAAGTTTCACGATGAATTCTACAGTTGCAATACCAGTGACTGGTGAATCAGGTGCAGAAATTTACAAGTATGCTTTAAATTCATTTGGTCAGGACACTTCTCTTGCTTCTGAAAAAATTGCTGGTAGTCTTTCACCTCTACTAACTGGTATTGGTGCAACAACTATTGTTGCTATCAGCACTGCAGGTAATAGTAGTAATGAATCCGATATTGATATCGCAAGCACTGTTGGAATTAGCACTGGTGACTTCTTACAGATTGGAAATGAGATAGTTCGAGTTAAGAGTAAGGAACTTGGAAGCACAACTGGAATGATAGTTTTCAGAGGTGTACTAGGAACTCAGTCTGTTTCTCACACAATAAATGAACTTGCAAGAAAGATTGATGTAATACCATCTGAGGTTCATAGATTCTCTGCGATTAGAGCATCAGGTCATACATTTGAATATATTGGATACGGGCCAGGTAACTATTCAACTTCATTACCACAGAAAATTAAGAAACAAATCGAACCAGAGCAAGAACTTCTTGCAATCTCAAGAGAAGAAAAGGGTGGAATTGTATTCTTCTCTGGTATGAATGATCGTGGTGATTTCTTCAGTGGAGATAGAGCAGAGGCAAGAGAACTATTCTTAGGTGAAACTGGAGATACAAACTCTGCTATCTTTGATGATGTATTCATCCGTAATACACTACGTGTTGGTGGTGGGCCAAATCAGAACTTACCATCTGAGTTTAATGGGCCAGTTAACTTCTCAAATAAAGTTACATCAACTTCACTTGATGGTATCGAAGCAATTCAATTACTGATCAAAGGAAATGCGATCAATAATCCATTCTTCCAAGTTGGTGATGACACAAACCCATCATTAATAGTCAATAAAGATACTCAAAACGTTGGTATTAAAACTGTCAATCCAAATACCAATATTGATTTGGATGTAAATGGAACAATCCGTGCGAATGTTTATGAAAACTTTAAGTTATCTGATTTACCAGATGCAACAGAGGAAACAACTTATAAGAGAAACCGTATCATTAAAGTTAAAGATGATGGTAGTGGTTATGAGATGATTGATCCACATGAATTATCTGCGTATGAATTAAGAAGTTTAGGAGTCAGCAATGACGGAACAATTTACGTTGGTAATGGTGCAATTGAAAACAGTAAGTTAAAAATTTCTGGTATATCAACTGCTAGATTTTTCGTTGATGAAAGAGTTAAAATATTTGGTGTAACTGAATCATCTGATGCTGTGACAGTTCCTGCTCCTATTTTAGATAATTCAGTAAAAGCAGAAACAATTCCATCATCAGGAGCATCTAACGCTGTAACTTACTATTACTGGCAAGCACAATACCACATGAGAAATGGTAAGGTTGGTGTTTCTTCACAGATTAGTCCAACTGCTGCTTATTCTGGAACTGGGCCTAGAGCTGGAATTGGTAACACATCATTAGATAATTTTAATGATTTAAATCATAATGTTTTAACATTAAGTAGAACAGATACAAATCACGGTATTTTAATCTATCGTCAAAATTATACTGGAGTTGGAACTGCAGCAAATGCAAATCTTGGTAGTTCAAAATTAATTGCTGTCCTTGATCAAAAAGATTTAGGATCAGCAACTGCTTCAATTAGTTGGAAAGATTATGGAGTTTATGAGCAAACTGCTTGGAGTTCAAAAGGAACTGAAAACGAATTTCTTGGATTCACAACCAGTACAACAGCAACTCATCAGATTCATTTCCCAACTATTGGTACAGAGGGACAGAGAAGAGGATGGGATATTGATAAAATTGTAGCAATTGGTCAAAATAGTATTACAGTTGAAGGTAACTACAATCTAAACAGCACAGTCGGATTTGGTACAACTACATCAGTTAAAGTTGTGCACGATAATACAAAGTCATTATCAGATGCAATTACTGGAATCACTGCTGCTGGTGGAAACTACTTAGATCTTCCAAGTGGAACTTACCTCACAAATAAATTATTCATTCCAAGTCAATTTACTTTGAGAGGAAACGGAAAGAATAGTATTGTTAAACAACAGTATTATGCAACAGATGCTACTGATCAAGGTGTGAGTGGTGGAACTGCTTTGAGTTTTGATGGTAATTTAGTTGGATCATCAGTCGCAACTCCAACTGATATCACGATTGCTGACGTAACATTTGATGGAAATAATTCAAATAACTTGATGTTTACATTGGATGTTGAAAATAACTTAATGTCATTCCAAGGTGGAACTTCAATGCTATTCAAGGATATGGAGATTCGAAATAGTTCTGGTGGTGGATTTTTTGCGAGAAATTCTAAGAGAGTGTCCGTAGAAAACAGCACAATTGTTGATGGTGGATTAACGGATAGATACAATATTAGACCACTTGATGTTCAATCATCAGAGACTGTGAGAATTAATGACTGTTTATTTGAAAACTTTGCTGGCCCTCTCGACCTATCTGTAACAACAGTCGTAGCAACTGGTGGAAATATAATTCGAAATTGTGGTAGTGGTATTGATGCTTACGCAACTGGTAAGATCACCACACAGAATAATGTAATTCTTGGGCCTGCTGATGAGTTTATTGCTTCTCCTGATATCTATGATACAGACTTTGATTCAATTAATATAACAATAGATCATCAAACAGACTTTGTTGGCCCAGAGTTACTTTACATCGAAGATGGTGAGGGTAAAGATATCAGTAGCAGTAAAGTTGCTATTGTTGCTGGTATTGGAACAATGGTTGGGTTGTTCAGTACGACTCGCACTGCTACACTTGGTGATAAGTTCCTTAACTTTGATGTCGTCACACAAAACGAAGCAGCAGCAGCAGGAAATGACAGAGAAGCTGGTTATGTTCAACTTAAGTTGACTGCAGCACAAACTGCAACACTTTCAACTTACGCAGGTGCAGCAACAACAGCACTTGGTTATGAAATAATTGGAACTGAGTATCTAGAAAAACCAGTTGGATTCTCCACAATTGTTGGTATTACATCTGGATACTGGGCTGGAACAGTTGGAGCAAATCAGAGTGGTCAATTTGCAGCAATTGGTGCTGCTGTTACAGAATATGTTATCAGACTTGAAGATGCTGGTCAAATGACTGGTATATCAACTGGAGATTTTGTTAAATTACCTGGTCACTCAATGGGGCCAAATCTAACAGCTGGTGTGACTGTTGGAATGAAGGATGAAAATAATGCAACTATCACTGCTGCAAACGGTCTAAGAGTTGATAGAAAACTTGGTTCAGACCGTATTGTACTGACAGGATTTAGAACAGATTCACAATCTCATGGATCTAATCCTATTGTCGGTGACTATATATCTATAAGGAGAACATTCACTATCGCTAAAGGAAGAGTCGGAGTTATTTAAAAATGCCTGATAATACTAATGTCAATAATAATGCCTCGGTGGTCGTTGTAGGAAGGACTGCTCCAGTCCCTCCTGGTCAACAAAAATCTGATAAATCTGTTCCCGTTGTTATTGCAAGTGATCAGTCAACAATTCCTGTTGCAGAGCAAAATAAAGTACAATCAGAGGTTGCACTTTCACTTTTAGGAATTCCGAGATCAGAAGTTGCACTGGGTATATTTGCAGATGTTAATACTTATGATGTAAACCCGACAGAATGGGCAGCAGAACCAGATTTATTTTCTACAGTATCTGTGGGAAGTGGAACACCATATGGAAGTGTTACACAAGGAATGGGATGGGGATTAACCCATGTTCCTGAAGAATCTGGTGCATTAGTTGAAGCACCTGCAGATAAGACTGCAGTTTTAACCTCGAAGAGATTTTTTAGATACCAACCAGGTCGTGTTTCTGCTGCTACATTTGGTGTTAAGACCACAATAATGAACACAGCATCTACTGATGCTGATCCATCAGATACAAATGATATAGGTAGCACAGTATATAATCCAGCAGTTCGTAAGTATGGAATATTTGATAACTTTGATGGATATTATTGGGAGACAAGAAATAATGGACAAGGGGATAATTTCTGTGTAGTAAGAAGAACTCAATCACTTTTATTCAACAATCCAGTTGAATTTTCAACGAGTGGTCAGACAGCAGATTTTGGTGCAACTAATCCTTTAGATGTTTTAGCACCAAGAGGAAATGAAACTGCTGATGATAAAGCAGGTAATCCAAGAGGTTACATATCTGGTAACTATCCAGCTGGACACGATTCAACACCTGCAGGATTTAGTAACGTAAAACTTGGAGATCTTGTTATCTATCGTGATAACTTGATGATGACACATGCTGGTGTTTATGATCCATCTATTCTTCAAGACAAGCAAGAATATGCTTTTGAGTCTACAAACACTGGAACAGATATATTAACCTTTGATTGTTCTGCTACTTCTGGAACCACTGCTATCGGAAAGAGTATTTCAAACGCAGTATATGATATCGATACAGGTTTGATGACAGTCACTACAAATGGTGCTCACGGATTTGCTGAAGGAAAGTTTGTGCACCTAAGTGGAATTGGAATGACTTGCCAATATAGTTACTCAAACTTTGATGGCACTGGAAGTTTAGTTGATTCTCAGATCAAAACCTATCCAGACAGAACACACGGATATAGCATTCTACAAGTTCCATCAACAACTTCATTTGTAGTCAACGTTGGTGTTTCGACTGTTGCAACTTTCTTTAATGCAGAAAAATCAGCATCAAACGGTGCTGTTGTTCTTGGACTTTCTACAAGTCAATACGTATCTTATAGTAAGGGAATTAATTCTAGTGCAGTTGGTGGATTAACTGATGAGAAAATTTACAGAGTAAATGGTATTGCATATGATAAAGCAACCAAAAAAGCAAATGTTAAACTAAGAGAATTAACTGTAGCAATGACTAGTGGTTATGATGCTGGTACAACTGATGATGCAAATAATGTTAATGTTACTACTTCATCAAGTTTAACAAATCATGTTCTCGTAACTCCTGTGCCATTTGTACAACCCATTGCTGATAATATAATTGTTGATTCAGGTGGTGGAACATTTAAAAAATATGGAACTAATAGTGTAAAACCATCAGGTATGTTCCCATATATGTACAAAAACTCTGAGGGAACGAGTGAGGGATATATTGATACTACTTTAGGTACATCTTCCTCTAATATTGCTACATTAAAAAAACAAATAACAGCAATTAATTCATATTATAGAAACTGGATAAATCAAAATGTCAAGAAAGACTTCTGGAACGTATACGAATACCGTGTTCCGAGATCTAGATATAGCGGTGATCGTTTAGATAACGAAACTGATGATTTACTATACAGTGATGTAACTGCAACAAATCGTGCAGGTTCAAATGTTCTCGATACTACAACAGGTGCAAATCAAACTGATACGAGTATATGGGATCTTGAATTTGATAAAGTTACCATGTACAAGATTGAATTCTCATGGTATGGTGCTGTTGGTGCTCTGTTCCTTGCTTACGTACCTGTGGGTGCAGGTGAAGCAAGATGGGTGCGTGTTCATCATCTGAGAGCATCTAACCAGTTAAAAGGTTCATCTCTAGGTAATGCAACTTTGCCAATTACTTATATGGTATACGGTGGTGGTGGTTCAAATCGCTTTGGATATCCCGATGTGAAAAGAACTCCTACTTCATTTGATTATGGTTCTTCATCAGAGCATATCATCAAGTATGGTGCTTCATACTACATCGATGGTGGTGATCGTGGAACTGTTAAACTATTCAGTCACGGAACTCCAACAGCAGTAAATGTATTTGGATCAAAGAGAACATTCGCAGTTGGTAGTGCTTCAAATGCAATAACAGTTGATTCAAATGCAACTGACGCAACTGATCCATATATCACTGGTAATGCTACTACCTCTTTAGGATCTTCATATTTTGTTGGTGCAAAAATAATTACTGGAAACCCATTAGATCAAAACGTGGAAGTTGTATATGTGGACACATCAAACAGAAGATTACATTTGAATGTACCTCTTGCATCTACTTCAATTCCTGGTTCAAGTTTAGATTTAATTCTCAATCGCCCAACACCTTTAATTGGATTAAAATGTAGAGATTTTATTACAAGTAGTACAGGTAGACAGGTTAGAAACCGTACTCAGGTATACCCAACTAGATTATCAACTGGTTCAAGTGCACTAATTAAGGTTGATTTACTTAAGAGTCCAATATTCCAAACTACATCTGCTAAATCTGGAACATTTACACTTCCAGCCACTCCAGACCCTACTGATTTAAGTAAGAATGTTTTGAATATAGGAAAGAGAGGAAAGGCATTTAAAATCTATACAGCAACCGCATTTAGTTACTTTACTAATAATAACAGTGGTGCTTACGGATACCTAAGAGGTAGATTTGAGAATGATGCATCTCAAAAAACAATATCAGTATTTGGATACTTAGAAAGAAGAGAATCCGCAAGTGATTATTATTTTAGAGCAGAAAATGCAACCACTGACAATATTCTCTTGACTGGTGGTTCTGTATTCTTATATGAGGAGCAAACAACACCAACTGGTACGAGTACAACTCCTGTAGATAATGACTTTACGTTAGATGCATTATCATCTATCAAAGTTACTCCTGAATTACGAGCACCGATTCCGAAAACAGGAACAATTGTTGCAAGTTTATTCATACCTGCATCAGGTGAAGAGTTTGATTTATCGTCTTATTTTGATTACAATAAAGAGTACCTATCATTCCCACTTACAAATGTAATAGAGACTTTGTATGTTGTTGGATCTTCTGAAGGAGCATTTTCTGGTTCTGCAATTTCAACAACAAACGCAAGTATCACTTGGGAGGAGCAGTGATCTATGAATGGGGGAAAGGATGTTAAAATTGGGCACGATAAACGCCCGATATCCGTAATACCATCAGATGAACAACCGCTATATAATATTCAAAATGGTGAACTTCTAACTGATGAGTTCGGTAATCAACTGATAACAAAAGTTGATCAATTTTTCTTACCTGATGCGTCCTCAGATAGAGCAACATCTATTGTTTTTCCAGAGAATCCAGAAGATAAGTATACAATAAAAACAGTCACACAAGTTGCAATATCGACTGCAACTTACGGTGTTGATTTTGATGTTAATACAAAAATTAATACAAGTAACAAGGTAGAGGTTCTTAAAAGAACAGGTGCAGTGGTTGCAACTGCAGCAACTGTTAAGGAACGTGGTACTGGTATTGGAATTACTTTCACAGATTTAAATGAGTGTGAAATTCTTACAGTTGCTACTGATGTTGGACAACAAAAAAATAATTTATATTTCCCAGAAAGTGATATATCATATATCGCAAATGTTCAGGTAGGTGACAAAGTATCTGGAACAAATATTTCAGATGGAAGTTTAGTTTTAAAGAAGGACTATAATCGAATTAAAATCTCTGGAACTTCAAATTCAGGAATTACAACTGAAAAAATTACTTTCTTCAGATCAGGAACTGCTACTTACACAGCAGATAATGTTTTAAAAGTTGCAGAAGAATTTAAAGAGACTAGTGAAGTTAGCACAACATTACTTGGTGTAAATCGTGCAGAAACTCAACTAAGTTTATTCTCAAACGTATCTTCTTATGGATTGAATGATGATGATTGGGAAAGTTTTTCATATAACACGGGTGCAAGTAAAGGATCATGGGATCGTAGAGCAAATAAAATATATGGCAATCGTTATCTAGCAAGAATTGAAGAGGAAACACAAGAATCTGCAATTAAATTATCTGCATTTCCAACATCACACTCATATCCTTTTGGGGAAAATTATACAAAACTTGGATTATATAATGCAACTTTATTTCAACAATATGAAAACTTTATTAGATTAGGAAATCTTGCATATCGACTTTTCACAGAAAAACTTTCTGGTTATTCTTCATCATGGACAAGTAAATTTTTAAATCCTGCGGATGTTACGATTGATGGAAATGGTGATATTTTTTATTCTAAATTACCAGGTAAAGAGGATGATTTTTCATATTCATTTCAAAAAATAGATGAGTGGACTGATACATGGAGAGCAATTGGAGAGGGAAAAAGTTTACTAAATCCAGTCACAGGTCAATATCTATCATTTGGAGATTTAGTTAATCTTCTTGGTGAAAATGGATTAACAAACATCTACGATGGATCAAATACAAGACCAGGATATTATACTGATTATCGTAGATACTCTGCAATACAATCAAGGAGAGTTTTCAGATACCAACCAGGTCGAATCAGTGGATTTACATTTGGATTGAGATCATCTACAGAACCAGTTTCAGGTATTGCATTAGAATGGGGAATCGCAAACGCAACAGATCAATATGTATTTAAAATTTACGCAGGTCAATTGTCTATTGTGCGTAGAAGCACAGTTCCGTTATCCAGAGAAGTATTAGTTAGAAATGGATTAGATCCTGCAGAGATAACAAGTATTCAAATAAACGGAACTTCATATAATACTGTTCAACCACAGATACCTAGTGGAGACCCATTTGATGTTAACGATGATGGAGGCCCATTAGGATATGGTGCTGATGATACTAGAGCATTAAAATTTCATACCATTGAAATACCAAGAGATAAATTTAATGGTGATCCATTAAATGGAAACGGCCCCTCTGGTTATACAATTAAACCAGAGAATGTTACTATGTGGAAGATTGAGTTTGGTTGGTACGGTGCGATTGGTGCAAGATTTTATGCTTATATTCCTTCAGGTGCAGGTGAAGCAAGATGGGTTGTTATTCATACACTTGTAATTGAAAACTCATTAACTGGCCCTTGTTTACGAGATTCATATTTCAGATTTAAGTATGCTTTGGATGTATTTAATACTGCTAATTTAAAAACACCTCAGTTTTTATATAAGTATGGTGCTTCATACTATATTGATGGTGGTGATGAGGGAACATCAGAGATTTATTCTGTTAGCACTGGTTTAACACCAAAACAAATAAACACTGCAAATGAAGTTTCTTTATTTGGTATAAAACCAAAAGACGTAATTACAAATAGTTCTGGAATTTCTATTCAAAACAGAAAACTTGTAATTCCAACCAAATTTAATATGACAACTAATACTTTAACAGAGGTTAAAGTTAAAACTTGTAGAGCATGTGCAGGTTTTGGTCATGTATTTACTCCAGGTGTTGGTACAACTGAAACAGGAAGAAATATGACAATTGAATTTACTGGAGGAAATTTAATTACTGCAGTTGGTTCCGAGGCATATTTTACTAAAAATGATGTTGGTGCAAAATTAATCGCACCATCTATTTTTAATGCTTACATTACTGAAGTTGATGAGGAAACAGAAATTACAGGTATACAAACTGGGCCTCCTCGATATGAATCCGCAAAAGTATATGGATGGGGGCCAGGATTAGATAATTATCCAAATTATAATCTGACAGGAGGTGCAGCATCAAGACCAATAGGTGGCATACTGACAAAAGATTATGCTAATTCTGGAATTACAACAACAATCGCAACTGGTGTTGGAGCAACATACCCACACTTAGTTCGGTTTAGTAATTATGATGTTCATTTTGCATCTGATTTTCAATTAACAGGAGCAGAGATTGATATTCAATTTATGAATCCACGAAATAAAGATCAAAGTTCATTGGGTGGATCTGGTACACACTTTGCAGATTTTATGATTGGTGTTACTGATAAGAAACCATCGATAAACACAGGTAATCCAAATCTATTAGATGGATGGGATAGCACTGTTGTTCCTTGGACAGATTACACAAATGGTGGGAGTGGTGTTGTGGGTTCTGGAAAGACATCTATACTACCAGAAAAAGAAATTTTATTTGGTGAACATACACATTCTCACGCAACGATGGACGAGGATGGAGTTGAGACAAGAGAGGAATGGAGCAATACCACTTACAAATGTAGAATGGGTCAAGATGTTCGAATTCCAGAAGTCACATCAACAAGTGGTGGTGCTTGTTCTATAATTAAATTAAAAGTTAGCAATCCAGTTGGTCTGGGAACAGTTAATCAGGAATATTTAACTGGAACATTGCCATCTGGTATAACAACAACCACCACTAATCCGAGATATTTCTTAACAGTTGAAGGTAGTTTTGGTGGAAGTGTAACTGATTGGTTAGATGGGCAAGTGGTATATTTAAATGATGATGGTTCAGTAAATACTAACTCAAATGCAAAGTTTTCTGATATGTCACCAACAAGTTATCAGGATGGTTCTACATCAAAACAGTATATTGAAATTAGTGCAAATGTAAGACCAAGTGGTTTTGAACAATCAGATTCAAATATAAACATTGTAGCAAGACCAGTTGAGTTAAAGGCATCAAGATTAGGTGTGCCTACTAAGACAAAATTATTTAAATATAGTGTTTATCCATTATATCTTGTTGGTAAGTTAATGGACAGAGCACAAATAAATAATATATCAATAAAGGAAAAGACAGGAACTTTCCAAAGAACCACTGCTCCAATATTATCTGTTACGAATGGATCTAACGGTATCATTGATTTGGCAAATGATGGTTCATCAAATTTAACAATTAATGATAACACACCACCAACTAACTTTTTGGAAGTTGATAGATTATCATCATCCAATGTTGATACACAAAATGAACATATTATAAGACCATCAACTACAAAAGATATTTTTTACATTGGTGAAAATCAAACAAAAGAAGTTAACATGACAAAAGTTTTTGGAATTGATCGTAATGTTATTACACCAGATAATAACAATATTGAAGCAACATTTTTCACTGCAAAACAACTTGGATCTGGTAGTTCTAAATTCGTACAGAGTAGTTTAAATTTCAAGGAACAATAATGTCACTCACTAATCCTAAAATATTTGGTTTAAACGTTCGAACTCTACTTGCTGATGTAGAGAACAAAAATGCTGCCATCCAAAATTTAGGAATTAATCCTCTTGATTTAGAAATCATTAAGGGATCAACTAATGCGGGTATGTCTCGTTTTGATTGGGTTAGTTTCTCTCGATTGAAAACTCCAATCTATAGAATATTGGATCGTCTCAATAATGAGTCAAATATGTTTACTAGCATTTTACTCAATCGTGCGGGAACAGATCAAACATTATTTGGTAATTTAGATATCAACGGTTCACTAAGTGGAACTGCGATTCGTTATCGTTACCGTGATTTTGCTACTGGTATTTCGGTTGGTGATTTTACAACTGGTTATAAGATTGCAGATATATCTACATCAAGAGTCAGTGCTTGGAGTTCTGCAGATCCAAGAGCAAATAATCCAGATCTCAGTATTCAAAAGTTAGCAAAGATATCTTATGGTGCAAGAGTTGGTATTGTAGAGAGTGGTAAATTAGAATTTGGATCACAATCATCTGGAGTATCTGGTGCAAGATTGCAAACAAGCATTACACCAGAGGTAAAAGAGTTTCCATCTGAGGTTCCAACTTCAAGAATTAAATGTAATATTAATGGTCAAGTTGTATACTTATATGCAATGAAAGGAATTCCATTAGTATTCAAAGGATTCTTTAGAAATTTAAATGCATCTGCTGTTGTTGATTCTTCGGTAACAAGGGCAAGTTGGAAAATAGTTGAGACAGCAAACGAAAATTTATATACAAATTATACCAATCAAGGTAGTTCAACATCATCAATATCATATCGATCACCAATATCCAGAGAAAGATTTATAAAACTCTATAAAAACCCAAATGATATTCAACAAATTACAATACGATCAGCAAATCTTAGAGAACTCCCAGCCACAAAATTAATAAATTGCAATCTTTTAGATTTTGCATATAACCAACTTAAAACATTTCCTAACTTTTCTTTTATCGCACCAAGTTTGTTCACTCTTAACATAATGAGAAATCCTTTTTACCTAAGTGATGTAGAGAGTGAAAGAACATTTAATAGTGCTGTTCTTGCAAAGATTCCAACTACATTAACCACTCTAAATATGGAGGGAACTTTTTATGGTTCTATTGAAAGAAATATAATTTCAGCAAGACTTCCAAATCTTGTAAAATTTAATTGTGGTAGAGGAGGAGGAGCATATTTCCATCCAGATACTCGATCTCCAGATGGTAGTTCATCATTCTGTCCTGATGTACCAGGTAATGTTACATCTTATAATATTACAAGTAATGATTTTAGAAGTGTTGACAATAATTCTCTATCTTCATCTGGAACGTACCCAAATGGGTCATATAGTTATAAACAACTTCCAAACCTTGTGAGTTTAAGTGTTAATGGTAATTATTATTTGTCTGATAATGCTCATTCTTTGGCAAGTGCAGATACAATATCAACAATTAATTATTCAGCAACAGCAGTTGCAATTCCTAATGGATTAAATGGTAAAACAAATCTTACTAATTTTACTTCAACATATAATCGAAATTCTTCAGACATAGCAAACAATAGATCACTATTAGATTCAGGTGGAAATTATAAATTTGCTGTGTGTAATTCACTCAGCACACTTCATCTTTATGCGACTAATTTAGGATTAGTAAATTTTCCTTTATCATTTTCCAATAACGCATTATCATATCTTGATTTAAGATATACATCTATGAAAGGTGGTAAACCAGTCGCAGATGGATCTCAAACTCACGTAATTTATCCTGAAACATTTAGAGATGCGGTTAACGTTAGATATATCATGATTGATTCACCAAATCTTGGATCTAATTTCCCAACTGGCACAAATAAAATACATCCAGATGCGTTTTTATTTAATTCAGAACTTTATTATTTTTGGTATCGTTCTCATGGAAAAACTACAGGAGATATTAGTCAGTTATTTAATTCAAATTCTAAATTACAATATATTTGGGCTCAATCAAATGCATTCTCTGGAACAATTCCTAATTTTACAGGAAATCCAGTGATTCATTATGTTAATTTACAATATAATCAATTATCAGGATCAATACCAGGATTTAAAAACTTAAATAATTTACGCTATTTGTATTTCCAAAATAATAATTTAACAGGAATTACAGAACCAGGATCTTTACCAAATTTATTTACTTATCAGGCACCCAATAATCAAATTACAGGACAGATACCAGATTTTTCTGGATGCACTAATTTGAGAAGTTTGACGCTGCGTAATAACCAAATAACTTCATATAAGGTTGGTGCATTTGCAAAACTTTATAAGATGAATTTTATTGACTTGAAATTTAATAATTTAACTCAAACTGATTTAGATAATATACTAGTTGATTTACTAGATAACTGGACTTCAATTAATCGTGGTGGTGTTTCTATAAACTTAAAAAATCAAACAAATAGTAGTGGTTCTCTTGCTTTTCCATCTGAAACTGGTTATGCTGCAGCAAGAACATTAGCATCAAAGGGATGGTCTATAGGTCTTTCTGGTGGAATACCCCCTGAACCAACAGTATAAGGAGAATTAAAATGGCAATTTCAAACCAAGGATATCGAAGAGATTTAAATCTTCAAGAAACTACAAATGATACTGTTGCATTAGACAACCTTGCTGGTGCAGGAACTGCTGATGACATAAGTTATCTACAAAATAATTTAAGAAACACATCTAATGTTGGATTTAATAAAATTGACTCAAACGGATTCTTTTCTTTTGCTACTGATAGATTAATTTCTGCGAGTGCGATCAGCACTGAAGGTGATGGCAGTAATACAACAATTACAATTACTCTAACTAATCCATATCTTCTTAAATTTGGTGATTTAGTTCAACTTGAGGGTATAACAGAAAATACCTCTTTAAATGCACAGTATAGTGTGCTTGCTGTTTCTCCTGATTTGAAAACTATTACATTTGTCAAGAGTGGGTTAAATTATACAAATACTAGTCTCTCACTTAGCGGTGTTTCTTTCAAATTAAAAGTTCAAAATATATTTGTATACACTAATGAAGATATTGTCAATTTAAGTGAAAATGTAACCATAGGTGGTGTTAATCTAACTGAAAACACAAATTATTATGTGGTAGAATCTGATGGTATAAGTAAGTTTAAATTATCTACAACTTTGGGTGGTAGTGCAATCACAATTGCTGGTAATTCAACTGCAAATCCAGATAATTTTCAATTTAAACGTAAAGATGATGTTCATCAACAACAAGTCATAAATTATATCCCACCAGAAGTACAAGATAATGAATTTTTTTCATATCCAAGCGACATAAATGGCACAATTGAACAAACTCAAGGAAATATTGAGAGTGCAGAATATTTTACTCTTAAAAAGTATCGGAGTGATCAAAGTGTAACTACGCCAGATTCAATTAAGTTTGAAGGAAGTATTAATTTACATGATCCTGATAATTATAATCAGACTGGTAGTCTTGTTACGAATCAAGGTGTAACTGGAGCACCTGCACCTGGTATCTACATTGGAGACACTCGTGCATTTTCAAGTGATAATAATCCTTGGGTTGAATCAGCTGGCACGGGAAGTGTGAACGGTAAATTAACGACTGAAAGTGAAGAGGTTTCAATTGGTGAACTTGCGTTTTTAGATGGCAATAATTCAATGGTAATCACTGGAATTGAAAATGATGTGTCAACTGTATCTGGTGTTGTTGCATCTTCGTTCACTCATAAGATTCCAATCCAAGTTCAAGACGGTAGTGGTAATAAAGAATCATATTACTTACTTGTAACAACTAGTTAAAACCAAAATCAACTTTTAATTCCAAAAAAGGTGGAAAAAAAATTTCGGCAAAAATTTGACCGAATACCTTTTTTATGTTGTCGCTAATATTTTAAATATTCCTGAAGGTGTTTTAATATCAATCTTACGATTTACTGAACCTGAAGTATAATCTGCATCTTGTGCGTTAGATCCATTATTTTGAATAACAAGTTGGTCAAACACTAGATTTCCATTTTCAAATCTTAAATTCGGTCTTTCAGGATTACCTGAACCATCCACAGTCGTGTTTAAACCCTCTTCAGTAGCACTAAATGGTGGAGAGGTGTCAGTAGGTGGACAACATAATTGACGGTCATCACTGTTCGTTGTAGCAGTGAATTGTGTACCACTTACGATGGGTTTGTCTATATTCTGACTGAGAGTTACTGTGCCAGCACCTGTGTTAATTGACGTAATTGTAGTTCCAGAGGCAAAGTTAAATCCTTGTATATTCCAATTCGTTGCATTACCAGTGTTAATTGCACCAAAAGTTTCAACTGGGATTACATTTCCACTTGCCACTGCACTCGTTGCAATTAAACATTGAACCGATGGTGTTGCAGCAAGTTTATCACAGAATGTAATTAAACTGTTATCTTTAAGTCCTCGTGACTGATAGATGTATATCGCATCATTTTGAGATGCACTTACATTTGAGGCAAGAGTGATTGATCCACCATCACTACCAGTTGGGCCTGTAACACCAGTTATTTGAATTGCATTGATACCACTTCCAATTACAACCATATCTTTTTGAACATCAGTATGAGTTGTCTCTTCACTTGGAGATGATGCTAAAAGTGGTGTGCCAGAATTTGCAATTATGGTATTATTACCACTAACATCTGCATTAACTATAACTCTTTTTACGAATCCACGATGATTTATAAATGTTAAAGTATTTGACCCAGTTACAGTTGCAACTTTATCAATAATTATAAATTGATTAATTGTATAGTCGATTACTCTCGCATTATCAGGAATACCAGTTCCAAAAACATAACTACCAATTTCAATATTTGTTGTTAATGGTAATGTAATAACTGAACTACCATTTATAGTACCACAAGTTGTTTGTCTTCTTGTAATTCCTGTAGTTTTACTTGCAGTATCACTTCCTAGCACTTGTTTGACTTTGTATGTGATATCGAGTTTGTTTGTAGATTTTAATTTTACATATTTTGAACTGTCATTTCGACTTCCAAGACCAATTGGAGAACTGAATACATTTGTTCCACCAAAACGAACGGAATTGTCAAAGTATATGTTAAAACCACCTTTAGCAGAATCTGAAAAATCATAATCAAGAGGAAATAATGTATTGTATCTTATATGAGTAGCTGTTGTTTGATTTGCTTGATTATAATCCATATTAATACTTCTTTCAATATCTTTAGAATCAAAATTTTTATGATGGAAGTATCTGTATCGAATACGATATTTTTGAAATGCAATCAATACTGGAGTTGTGAAACTGTGAGATACAGTAGTTCCCAAATCTCTCTGAAACGTTATACTTTGATTTGATATTGTTCCAGTAACCGCACTAGGAGTTCCAGCTGGAGGTTCTAAGTTTATAACTCCTGATGTTTTATTAAATCCTTCATCACTTGAGATCACCGTTCCTGGTGCAATATTTGAATGAACCACTGTCATACCAATTCCAATGGTATTCATTTTTTCAAGATTAGCAGCACCTGAAACAGTGATTTGATTTGAACCAGTCGAACTTATTCCTGAGATTGATGTACTAAGACCAATTCTTACATGTTCAGTATAGGTGTTACCTGCACCAACAGCACTAATTGATGCACTTGTTTGATTTCTGTTATTATCTTCTTCATATCCTTGTTTATTAAAATCAACGGTAAAATAACCAGTGGATTGAGTGTGAAACTTGACTGTTCCTGTAATTGTTGGGATGAAATACCCTTCCCATTTTACACCTGTGTTTACTTTTGCTGATTGCGGATGAACATTTTCAGTATATGCGAAATTACCTGCTTCCCAAAATCTATCATCTTCAATTACACCCTCAGTTGTGATACCTGAAAAAACATCTGCTGCTGTTGTATTTGGATCTACATTATAATTAAAATCAGCGTGAGTGTCAAAAATTATTTGGTCATTTTGATAATATTTCGCAGTTAAACCATCTCCACCATTTAATCTTGATTCTCCTGTAAAAATTTGAATTTTATCGAGACGATTTTGGTATGTGATTCGAGGATTAAAACTTGCAGTAATTCCGTCTTGAGTTGTAAATTTAACTGCACTTCCTGCAATGTTTAGGTACGCACTATTTGTTAAACCTCTTGCAAAGATATTTTTAATTGCTGCTAAGTCAGTGGATAAAAATTGTGTCCCTGATACATCAGTTAAAGTATCTAATAAGTTTTCTAAACCTGCAGTTGGATTTGATAGATCAGAAAAATTGCGATCTCTTCGAATACCGATTCTTTTATATACTTTTTGAAATGGTTTACCAGCTGCGTCGTTATATAACATTTTTTTGACTATTTATGGTTCAAATGGAGGAGCAGTTAATGTTGCACTACTAATTCCAACATACTGTTGATCTTTACGAAGTTCAACTACAAGTTTACCAGTGCTATCAGTAAATTCACTGCTTTTGGCACAATCATCATGACGTTCACCAACAACCATCCAAGCTATTGTATCTGTTGATGTATTATCTTGTGCAGTAATTGTTAATATGTTACCAGATACTGAACCTTTAACTGGTGTCCATCCTGATTCATTTGATGTGAAACACTGTACGTTATGATTTAATAAAACAAATGTTCCCTCTGTCATTTCTGATGCAGTATCAAGGTTGACTGTAGAAGAACCACCAACGAGATTAACCTTACCACGATAGATGAGATCCATTTTTGGCCCTTCAAGAGCATTATGAAATAAATCATACTTATCTCTTTTAGACACAAGTGGATGTGGAATTCTAAATCCTTTGTTTGAATCGGCACTGATTGATGCAAAATGGGTGTTTCCTCTTGATCTTCTACGATATACAGACCAACCAGAAATATAACATCTTCTTGTTCCACTATTGTTAATATAATTAAATAATGCCTGTGGTGTCCAATACTTTCTCTTTCCTCCAGTAAAACCACCTCTAAAAGCTCCCATCTGATAACTAGAATTATGATTAGGCCCAAGAGTTGCTGTTCTCCTTGTCCAACTTGTAGAGTTGATAGTTGTATTAGTCATTAATTCATAACCATAACTACCAGGCCAACCAGTTCCATTTTGAAAATCTTTATCATATTGAATCGAACCTGCATAATGATTTTGACTACCATCATGAGTTCGAATCCACATCTCTTGGAAGAACTGATCATCATCGTCAATTGGAATATAAGGGAATCCTGATCTGTAGTCACCACCCACATTTACTTGACCATCTATTTGAATAGAATATCCACCAGGTGCAGCTTCTTCATTATACCATTGTACATTATCACTTCTAAAAAATTTCTGTAATTCTTCATTACTCCAACTTGGATCTATGCCGAATACTTTTTCACCTTGTCCTGTATAATAAGGAGTCGAAGGTTTGTTCTCTCCATGATCACCAGTATATCTATGTCGATTTTTTCCAATTAAAAATCCACGGTGTGTTCTTACGAGATCTTTATGATCAAGACCGATGGAAAGCATTTCGTAGTTCCTTGCGGTTAACACCATATGTCCATCATTAGCACCAGCACCTCTGTAAAATTTTATAGTTGCTTCATCACTTAGTGTTGTTCCATCATTGTAATATAATCCCAATTCACCTTGATTTGTATCTGCTCCTAATCCAGATGCACCATCGTGTGCTTCAATATTAAAAGCAGCATTGGATGGCGAACCTGATAATACCACTCTTCTTACACTAGTACCTCTTGTTACTGTTTTAATTACACCATCAGACTCAATGCGAAGTCTTATTTGAGCAGAACCACCACCATTCGTAGTGAAATACATCATATCATATTGATGGTCATATGATACTTTTCCTCTAAAGTTTGCATTAGTATCGTGGAAAGCAAGATATCCATCGTGTATGTTATTATTTGTTTTTATTCCTAGTCCACAGTGGTCATTACTACCTGAACCATCAACTAATAATCTCTCACTTGAGTCATTGGTGGTAGTGCCACTACCCATAATTAGTTTACCGCCTTCGTCAATTAAAAGTCTTTGACCTGTTGTAGTTGAGTTTCCAGTGAAAAATTTTATATTTGCAACACCCTGACCACTAAATCCTGTAGAAGTTATTATATTTGTTAATCTTCCAACATTATCAATCATCTTTAATGCAGCAAAAGCATTATTACCAGTTGCTCTTCCACCTATTAATGCTAATCCTCTATCATTAGAATGATTAAGAACAACCATTGCACCAGTATTATCAGAATCAGTACCCGATTGAAATCTTGCAATTAAATTATATTCTCCAGTATCGTGAGCACCATTTTCACCAGTTCCATTAACATGCAAAACTGGTGCATTTTGAGAATCACCTGATGATAAGTCACCAGCAGTTGGAGTGTCAATACCAATACCCAATGTACCATTACCTTTAAGACACATCTTCTGAGTCATGGCATTTCCATTTTCATTTGTGTAGAAAGCCATATGTGTTGTTCCACCAGAGGAGTATGAACCAATTGTTACTTGACCCTGATCTGTTTCATAATAAGTATTAAATCCATTTAAAGGTGGTGTTGTATCTACACCAGTAGTAGTTCCAGTTACACATAATTGACCATCACCTGTAATACGAACTTTTTCTACAGTATTGGTTTTTAAAGTTATATAAGTATTTTCTCTCGTTTCAATATGCAATCCACTACTAAAATATCCAATATGTGCTTGTTGACTTGCTGTAGATGCGTGTCTTTTTAATTTTATTGTCGCAGAATTAGTATTAAAAAATTCTGCAACTCCGTCTGCCTTAATTTCAAACCTCTTAACATGATTGGTTAACTGTTCAGAGGTTCCTGATGTTGCAACGAAGAAACCAGATTGTAATACACCTGGAGTAACACCTTCATTATAGTAACCCAATTTAACACCATAATGTCCTACATAACTGCTTAGATGGATATAACCCTCTCTATCACTAGATGAGGAAGCTTGTGTTTTATAAAATCCTGCAATTCTTTTATCGGTTTCTGATGTTCCAGTAGAATTATTATTTACTTGTAAGAACATTGAAGGACTTACATTAACACCTACCTGTCCAGTTGAATTTATGTAGAATTTAGTTGCTGCAGATCCAGCAGTTCCCATCCTCAACTGATCATTAGGATGGTCATAAATTATTTTTCCTCTTTCAGCTGGATTTGAACCTGCTCCATCTCCAAAATATATACCACCATATTTTCCACTATGACTAAGGATGGTAATTCCTTGATGTTCATTTACTGCTTCATCACCAATAATTAAATTATCAGCATCACCACTTCCATAAGCACTTGCACGTCCTATTATAACTCGACCACTTGAGTCGATTTTAAATCTTTGTACTGGATCATCATCAGTTGCAGCAGCATCTTTCAATTTAATTACGAAAGAACCTTTATAAGAAGCAGTTCCGTCCTCTTCAGAACCTATTAAAATTGCTGGTTTTGTACTTAGAGGAAAGTGATCAAAACCCATGTATGCAAATCCTTTAGTGCCTCCAGGATTACCAGCAGATGTTTCTATTCTGAATATTTCTCCATTTGATGTGGATGATATTGTTGTTATACCAGTTGATCCGATGCGAAGTCTCTCTCCCCCATTAGTATCAAAGACCATATTATTATTCTGATGGTCGTAATCTATATTTCCAATAAAATTATCAGCACCATCACCAAAACCAAGCACTGAGTGTTTATTTGCACCAGTCGTTCTTATTACTACATCACAATTCTCAGTATCATTTCCAAAGACAACTGGAGAAGTCGTATTTGAAGCTCTTGTCTCTAAAACACCAGAGGCACTAGATGTTGCTGCAATAGATCCAATAGTAACCTGTCCAGTTGATTTAATGCGAAGTCTTGCAGTTGTATCTAATGTCTGGAATACTACATCTCCTGCAGATGAATATACTGCAGCACCACCTACATTGTGAATCGATATATCAGCAGCGTTATCATTATCTTTTAAAATAATTTTTGGTGATGCATTATTGATTTGGAAAGGGGCAGTTGGGGTATGAGTTCCGATACCTAATTTTCCATCACCAGTTAATCTTGCAACTTCTTGTGATCCACGGAAAATAAAATCACGAGTAGAAGAATTCGTATAAAGATATAAATTTCCACCTTCACCACCGATTGTTGAGTGAACATTACTATCGGTATCAGTCAATCTAATTAAAGGATTGGCACTTGCCAAGTTTAATAATGAACCTGGTATCGCACTTCCAATACCAACTTTACCTTCATCATCAACTGTAACTACTTGTGATGATCCGTCATATAATCTTAATATATCTCCGCTACCACTTTGTGTGATTGCTGCACCGACTGTAGAATTATTTGCGTCAACTCTTAATATCTCAACTTCTCTTAAAGTTGTGTTTAATGTTGTTGTATCTCCATTTACTACTAAATTCCCATCTATTGTGACATTTCCAGAAAAATCACCATTAGTTCCACTAAAAATACCAACAAAATTAGTTGCGGTGATTATTCCAGATGAGTTTATATTGTGGGTGTGCACATTGGATAATGTATGAATACCTGCACCAACAATCTTAGTGAACGCCATATAACTTTGACTTTTTTACTATTTAGTGTATAATATATAATATACCTATTATTATTTAACCATGATGGAACCTGATAAGATGTTAGATGAATTAAAAGATAAGGAAGAGAAACTTAGGAATGAATTAGTTGAACTTGAACAAATGTTTGGTGCTAAGAAAGAGCAATATCTAAAAATATTAGGTGCAATTGAAGCATTAGAAGCACTTGATCCATCAGTTCCACCTGTAATAACACCTCATCCAAAAGAATGATAAATAGAAAGAGACTTATATAAGTCTTTCTGGTAAATACCCAATATAATAAATGGCAACACCTTTTAGGTTAAAGAGATCGTCTGTGACAGGAAAGAGACCTGCACTTTCAGACGTTCAGATAGGAGAACTAGCATTTAATTTCTACGATGGTCATCTATTCGCAGAGAGAGACACTGGCGGTGTCGGAATAGGAACTACTGTAGCACTCTTAACTCCTTGGATTGAAAACTTTGGTGGTGGTTCAATTACTTATGTTGGAGTTGTTACAGCAAATACTTATCACGGAGACCAAGTAATTGGAGTTCCAACAAGAGGAAGTTTTAGGACAGGTGCAATATCTATATCACAGGCAGATTTTACAAAAGATTCAATTGAAGAACTTAACTTTGTTTTAAATAAGTTAGTTCCAACCCCACCAGATACATTTGATGGATTAAGTTTTACCCTAACTGGAACTGCTGGTAATGCAAGATTATGCCAAGGATTCACACCAACTAATAATACAGGTGGTTCAGCACCCGTAGCAGGAACACAATACACAAGAAATACAGATAGCACAATAACTTCAAATTATATAACTGACGTTGGGCCAGGAGATTCTGGAACTGTCACTGGATTTGTAAATGCAGTTGGAGTCGGAACTACTTCATTATCAACTGGAAGTAATAATGGAACTTATGGTGCAATTCAAATTGCAAATAATGAGGATGCAGCAAACTCAGTAAGAAACACAGGAATTACATCACAGTTTTATGAGGTATATGATGTTCGTTTTATAAACGCAGCATCACCTGATGGATTTAATAAGGCACACTTTACACACGGTGGTGCAACAACTAATAATACATTTTGGTATGAAGACGCAAGCACGGTGAGTGCTCCAGTAATTTCATTCAGTGCGATAACAAATCCACCATCACCACAATTAGTTTATTCTTCTGGTATTCCACACTATAGTAATCATGCAAATAACGCATTTACATACGTTTTGACAGTTACAAATGCAACTGGTGAAATGTATATTCAGAATAGACTTTTAAATTCTGATGGGCAAGGAAGTGCGTTCCAAAATTCAGGTCATAAAAATTATACAGATTTTGCAGGTGGAACAAACCCACCAACAAAAAACTATGGAGTTGGAACTGGTGTTACGACATTGATAACAAATATTCCAAGAGATTTACACACAACAGTCACTTCAAATCATTTTACAAGATATGATGCGAGTACACCTTATGGTTCTCATAATAATCAAAGAATAAGTTTTAGTACAC